>ENA-ORNP01000089-ORNP01000089.1-human-gut-metagenome-genome-assembly--contig:-NODE-89-length-98741-cov-20.868259_pt1 | contig 98741 bp, 86 predicted proteins | sample MGYA00242119_ERZ509030 | MGnify/ENA primary metagenome ERZ509030 (study PRJEB26280, sample SAMEA2338708) | human gut metagenome | biome: human gut; feature: human-associated habitat; material: faeces... | reverse complement strand
TAACCGTCCATTCCTGCTCCGTTATAACCTTCGGGAACAACTTTTACTTTTTCAATTACTTGCATAACAATAAGGTTTAAGTTTTAAAATTAAGGGAATCTGTAATAGCTATTACACCATTAAAACAAACGGAGTTATAAATAGTTCGAGCATTATCGCTAATTAACAATCTGATTAAATCTTAGTAAAAATATAGTTGAGTAGTGAACAAAATAAAAGGCTAAGTTGTTTTAACCTAGCCTTTTAAGTGCATACTATTAGAGTTATCGTTTTATTCGATTAGTTCATAGTTTTCAATAGAATCAACTGGTGTAGCTCCTTCTCTTACGGGGGAGGATTCAGTAATACACCGATAAAGATTACCTTCGTAATTAACAATAGTATTTACTTTAATAATCTTATCAAAGAAAGATTCCCAAGCAGGATAAAGTTCTTTAAGTTCAAGAGCTTTAGCATTATCAAAATTATATTCGTTAATATGAAGTTTAGCATAACTAATTCCTGCTGCAATAACAAGAAAAGAATTAAAATTAGTATCAATAGGAACTTCTTGTCCTTCTTCTTCCCAACTCCATTCTTCACCATTAAGAACTTCAGTTAGTTCTTGACTATCCCAATAGTACTTAGTTAAATTCTCTTCGTCTGCTTGAGTAAGAACAGGAGCAATTTGTTCATAACCAATTAGAACTTTAGAACCATCTTTACTTTTTCTCTGATGTGCGAGAATAGGTAATCCATGACCTATTAACCACGTAACTGTAACAATTACATAAACCATAATTTAATTAATTTAATTTGTTTCACAATAAATATATTACTCATTAGAAATTTGATCAAATATAGAATCGTTAAGATCAATAATACCACCATTATTAATAAGATTACGAAGCATATTAATATGATAAGTATTATTAATTGATTTACTCCATAACATTTCTTTATAGAATATCATTTTACGATATGATGCCCACTTACCAATTACTATACCTAATCCATCAGAATTAGTTCCAGAATTAATAGTACTACCATTATAATTTGTTTTAGTACAAAATCCTACACTAATAGTATTACTAATTTTGTTACTTCCTCCAAAACTAAGTTGATATTTTGAATGATCTGTACTAATATAATCTTGAACAAATGCAGAACCTCCTTGTTTATAAGGACCTTTATATTGAACACAACTATTATAAAGATTATCATCAAAGTCTTTAAATTTAATGATATAAGTATAATCAGTAAATGCAGGAATATTGGCACATTCTATATAATTAGTAATACCATCGAGACAAAGACCATTAGGATATTCTGGAAGTATTTCTAATGTTATATCACAATCAAAACTTGACACTTTTTCTTGAATTGGAGTAATTTTAAATCCTATCCATGTACTATTTGGTAAAGCATCTGTTGGAATAAGTGACTTAGGTATTTTATGAACTCCATTTTCTAAAGTTAATATAGTAATATTAGCAGCATTTTCTTCACTAAGATAAAAATATTGTAGTTTACTTTCTCCTTCAAATCCTGTTACTTTAATCTTAAAAGAAGGTATTTCTTTAATATTTAATAGTTCATCATTTTGTTTTACATAACTAAATATAAGACCATTAGAATTTAATACTTTAGTAATATGCAATTTATTATCATTTATAGTACTAGTAAAGTTATATGTTGCATAAGTTTCCCAAGTCTTATTAGCACCAAACACAACAGGATAACCATTATAACCTGACATACCTTCGTAAGCAACATTCTTATTTTCTAAAGAATAAGCATCTTCATCAGAAGTAGACGCAACAGGTTTAGCAGTACCTAGATTCTTAATAGTGTTTCGAGTCGCAGTATCACTATTTGATTTACCAGTAACATCCCAATAATATTCGGGTTTCGGAAGATAACCAGTTGGAATACCACACCATTTATTAAGTATAGCACGATCAGCAGCATTAGGAACTTCTGGAAGAAGAATAGTTCTATACATAGCAAACTGAGCATAGTTCTGATTAGTATTAGCTCTACCGAATAGAGGAGCTTTTGTATTACTATCTTCAACAACACTAGATACTAATGTAGCAACGTGTTCTACATTTTCAAGTTCAGAAGATCTAACATAATTATTTAATACATTATTAATATAAGTATTTCCTTCTAATCTACTACCATAAGCAATGTCTGTTAATTGAGTTGCAAGTAAAGCAAACTTCTTCTTATTCTCTTCAAGAGTATTCTTTCGTTGATCGTAAATACAAATACTTTCTTGATTGAACTTATAATTAATCTTAGTAACTAAGCATTTGCCACCATGATCAAGATTAAGAACAGAAGCAGCATTAGTAATTCCATTAAAATAAAGGCTATCTTTATAATCTGGAAGAATTTCAATAATAAGTCCTTTTACGCTTTCATTATTATTCAGTATAACTTGAAAACCAATATAAACATCTAAAATAGTAGAATCTGATTGAAGAGGAACACTAGCTGGAAGTTCATGTTTACCATTTTTTGTTATAATAATATTACTATAAGTTGAAGGATTATCAATAGAAAAATAACGATATCTAATACTTTCTCCATCTTGTAAACCCTTTACATTAATTTTAAAACTAGGAATTGAAACAGGTTTAATAGTTCCTCCTGATTCTCTAATTATTGTATATAATAAAGAAGTAGTATCAAGAGCTTTGTAAATAGTAATACCAGTTGAACTAAGACCATATTTCCAATTATCATTTTCGGGTCTTATATTCTCCCAAGTTTTATTCTTTCCGAATACAACAGGATATCCATCTTTACCACTCATTCCTTCATAAGAGAAGTTATATAGTTTAAGATGTCTATTTTGACCACTTATATCAGGAAGATAACCAAGAGTTTTAATAGCATTATTAGTAAAGATTGCTGGATCATAAACAAATAAAGGTTCAGCAGTAGATAATAACCACTTCTTAATACAACTAAAAGATAATGGTTTAGTTACTACAATATCTTTGTTTATAAGTTCGTTATAAGAATAAATCTTAGAATCATCTCCTATCTGATAACCGTGAATACTCCATAAATCTTGATTATAATAAATAACAGATTTAACTTTAATAATATCGCCAACTTTAACATAATTTCCGTAAGTTAATTCTTTACCACTTTCTTTATCTTGTAATACAAAGATTACAGGATAAGGTTGAACAATATCATCATACTTAACATATTCTTGAATAGTAATATCTATCTTAGGATATGAATTATGAATATTAAATCTATAACGATAATATCCATCATTATAACTATATAACGGAACTTCTTTACCATCAATAGTTACTTTGATTACTTCGTCTATATCATTAAGCATGATATTCAATTGGATTTGTTGTTCTTTAGCAACATAGTCACCAACGGCAAGAGATTTACCAGTAACAACGTCAAAATATTGAATTGACTTAGTACTACTATTAACAGTAACAACAGGTCTAAATGGAAAACTATTATCGGGATAAAGACTACCTAACTTATACTTCTTGAGTTGACGTTCGAGAAGGAACTTTGACATAGTATAACGAAATAACATAGCAGACCATATAGAAATGTATGAAAATCTATTGTCACCATCTCTAATAGTTCCGAGCCACATACGACTAGTATCAAGACCAGTTCCAACTTGTAGAACTTGTTCATTAATACCATATGTATATTTAGTTTGATAAGTAAGTGATTTTTCATTTAGTTTACTATTAGATAATATACTAGTAACTAATCCAAAATTATAAGTACTAGTCCATTTTGAAGTTAAGCTAAGAGTTTGTTCAAATATAAAAGCACCATCTTGTCCTTGAATAGATTTAGATAATATAGAACCTGTTTCTCCATTAGTATTAGACAACCATTTACGAAGAGAAGCAATAGTATAATCTTTCCAAACAGGAACATTCGTTACTTTACCGAAGTTATTAATACCATTAAGATTAAGAGCTCCTTCATTATCGGGAAGTATTTCTAATGTTAGATTACAATCATGTTCGAAAACACCATCAGTATTACCAATTCCTAAACTAGTAAATACTGTTGGCAATGTCATAGCATTTGTTACTTTATATGATTTAGGTATATCATAAATTCCATCTTCTCTTATATTATACATACTTATGGTGGTAGCATCAGATGTAGCAAGATATCTATAATATACATAAATATTATTATTTAAACCTGTAACTTTTAATTTAAAAGCAGGAGCTTCTCTATTAATATTAGAAATAACTCCATTATTTTTTAAATAAGTATATTGTAGAGCTGTGGCAGTATCTATATGTGTCAGATGAATTATATTTGGATTTAATGTGTATTCATAATTTTTTATAGTTAGTGAATACCAAGTTTTATTACTTCCAAATACAACTGGATAAGTATTGATTCCACTAGTACCTTCCCAATTCATATTATACATCTGCATATCGAATCCATAGATAAAGTCTTTCAACTTATCTTCGAACTCAGCATGATTATCATTAGTAATACCTTGACGTTTAATATCATATAGAATATCCGGTTTAACTACAACTCCCGGTCTATCAAGATTAAAATATTCTATTACTTGATTGATTTCGTCAATAGTAGCTTTACCTTTGAGAACAATATTCCAATATATTACAGAACGAACCATTGCATATGGCATACTGGAAGTACCTCTAAAACCTTGAATAGATAATTTAGCAGTATCTACAATATTGCCACCTGATTGATAAGTCCAATCTTTATTATCTCCTAAAATATTATTAATAATACCAATATTATTAGTAGAAGAAGGAAGATTTGCGTAATACCCAATTATGTATGTTTTATCTATTTCAGTACCTTTAAATACATTACGTCCATATAATTCATTAGTTATAGCTCTAACATTATTAATAGTTATTTCATAATTAATAGAAATAGGTTCTAATATACTTATCATAGATACAATAGAAACAGATTGTGAATCTCCTACCATTTCTTTAAACGGTTTAACTGATTCAACAAAAGTACCTACTCCATTTATACCGCTAGTTAATAAACCACCAGTATAACGAGACAACTGTTTAACTTCAAGTGTTGCACCTTCATCTAAAACAAATCCAATAGCATTAACAGCTCCTTCATCTTCGGTACCACTATATAAATCAGCATAAGATTCAGGAACAGCATTAACTCCTTGTTGAAGATTAAATACAGTTCTAACATTAGGTTTATTCTTATCAATATAATAATATCGACAACTCTTAGAACAGTTAACATTAATAATGAAACTAGGAATACGTTTCTTATATTTAGCAGGATTCGTATAAAGAACAACACGATTAATATCCGGACCAATTGATTTAAGAGTTACTTCATCTATATAAGTAACAAACTTAGTATCTACCGTAAGAGCAGGATTCATGAAACTAAAGAATGGAGCATCATATCCATCTTTAATATTATCGAAAGTACCGTTATAAACAATGAGATCGTTACCTTGTCCAGTTTTATCTTTAAGTATATCTTTATCGCTATCGGTGTTCTTTTTACCATAGCAAGAAGTTACACTTACCAATCTTGCTTTGAGGTCGGGTGGGAGATATCTCCCACCACTAACCTTAGACTTGAAGCCAATACCATTAGCGGCTCCAAGCCCACTAATATTAATACCCATATTGCAAACCTTCAACAGCAGTTACTACTTCTTTAACTAATTCAACATTCCAACCCGGAAATACAATAGTTTCAATAGGATCTTCCATACCATAAAGAATAACACTAACTGTAATATTCTCTTCAGTAACGTTCTTTAGCAAGAATGGTTCTTTGCCACCACGACCATCGGGAATACTAAAGTTAGCACCTGTAATATTACCCATTATAGAAATTTGTAGACTGTTCGCAGCATTAGCGCGATTATAAATACAATTACCTTCCATATCAATATTATTTAAAGAGTTAATAATAAGTGCTTCCACCCGTTCATTCCTTTACGGGGGAAGCACACAAATATACTAATTTATTTTTAATGTCATAACTATTATTAATTAAGTCATACCATTATTCCAAGTAGCAGGAATACTTGCTCCATTAGTTAGATTAGCTTTAACCATTCGATAAAATACATTAGCTCTATTATTAGACGATAGAGCATTAAGCCAAGTCCAAAACTCTGGAACACTACCAACAGTAGCAGTAGCAGCATAGAATACTCCCGAACAATTAGTAATGTTCTTATGCTTATTAGCAGTAAATAGATTAGAACTAATCTTCTTAGGACTTCGACCGCTCCATCCTCCACTATTAGTTGCAGAAGCAAAACAATAACTAATATCTCGAAGATTTGTATTACGAGAGAAAGTATTCTCATGAACTTGTGTTTCAGCAGTAGTTCCTAAGAACTGACATTCTAACCAAGCATGATCTATATTCTGTAAATTCAAGTTATTAATAAATGTAGATTGATCAATAACTACTTTACTAGGAATAATAGTAAATACAAATGCATAACTCATTGTAACTAACTTAGGAATATTAGCAAAGAACTCAGTAGAATAAGCAAGACCTTCTTCATTAGTCGTAGTATTGTTCCACTTATAAGGAGCTAATAACGGCATCATATAGAACATATAAGATATGTTTTGTACATTAGATATAGGCTTGAACAAGTAAGGACAAGGACGACCACGAAGACCGTAATTCATATAATCATAAGAAGGATCTCCATTACTTCTTCCACTATAATAGAATACTCCTACGACATTAACTCCCGTAGTATTACTACAACTAGCGAATAAATCTGGCGGACAGAAGTAATTCATAATTTTACGATTAGTTGCTTCTGACGCAGGAGCACTAATCGCATCAGCAGGATCATTAAACTCCTGTGGAATATCTGGACTAACAGAAATAGTACCAGCAGTAACAGCAGCATATAACTCTGAATTACTAATCATATCGTATAATCCTGTAAGACCATCATAAGCATAGACATTCCAAATAAGTTCATACTTATTATAATTAGGATTATCTATAATACGACGAATATCTCTACTAGGATTAGGAATAGTTTGCTCTTCATCAATGAATTCATTAGGATTATAATTAGGATTCACTATATACTTAACAGGATTATATTGTTCATTAGGTATAAGTAAATCACCATAATCATTAGACTTTAAACTACCATAATTCATAGTATAAGGAGCAGAATCAGTAGCTTGAAAGTATTGTAAACAGTAAGCCATGTTAGTAATACTCTTTCTACGAGTAGTTCTCACTATACTATAAGAACGTTCTTTAGGCATAGCAGTTGGAAGTTCTTCATCGGGAATCCAATTTCCATCAGAATCAATACCAAAATTAGGAGTTATATTATCAGTAGCAGCATCCGCTTCTTTCCATCCTTTAATAGTAGAACTAACAAGTTGTTCTTGATAGAATAACTTATAAGGTATCATTCCTGTCTTAGCAAACTTAACGTTAGTTTCTGCAAAACAGTAAGCAGCGTTAACTATCTTACAGTTCTTGAAACCTTCCCCCGTAAGGGAATACTTCACATTCTCCATGTTATAAAACTCATATGATATATTAGTAAGATTAACACAATCTTTAAATATATCTTTAGGTAGTTCTATAACAGTTCCAGTAGGACATTTTATATTACTAAAGAATCCGGGAGCTTCAACTAATGCACTACAACCACTAAATACTTCGTAAGGAAATACTTCCGTATCTTCTTTAAGGAATGTTTTAGTAAATCCTGTAAAACAAGGATTAGTAGTTGCATTCGTAGCAGATGTACCAGTAATATATTTAAGTCTAGTTTTTATTCTACGGAACATAGAATTATGAATCGGGAATTCAATAGTACTATTGCTAGCAGCATTAAATGCTCCTTGAATAGCATAAAATACACTAGAGAATTTATCTGTTTTACCTTCAATTTGTCCTCCAAATACATTTAATAATGAACCAGTAGAATGATTAAGATTATTAAAACTATTAGTTATATATCGTAATTTAGTGTTATTATAGAACAATGGACAATACTTAGTTTTCTTCTCATCGTCATTCTCAACTAGATCAAAATTAATATTAGAACCGTTAAACATTCCATTAATATAATCTAAGTTAGGAATATTAATAAGAAGTCTACTAGCTTTAGCAGCACTAAAGTCAGAAGTAGTTGGTTCGGTTGTCCACTCTCTACTTGCATCAGTAATGAAACAAAGTACACTAAATACTAAATAGAAATGAGTTATCTTCCATTCTACATTACCAACAGGTCTAGCAAATATGAAATCATCCGTATATTTATTACCATTAAAATAGAATGCTTGTGACATTGATACAAGATTAACAAGCGGAGATAACAATCCATTTCTATTAGTTATTTCTCCATTGTTATTTCTAGTACAAGTATAAAAAATACAAGTTCCACCAGAGATACCGTAGAATATGGCATCCATATTAGTTACTTTACCACAGTTAATAAACATATTACGATTGAAACTATCTACAATACTAAGTTGTATTTTAGCACCATGGAAGCAATTCGTCAACAGAGTAACATTATTACATTTATAAAGAATATAATAAGCATCGAAGAGTTTGCAATTAGTTCCTTTGAACATGTTAGACATATTGGTAGTACCAATAGTTATGTTAGTACCAAGATTGGTATTAGCTTCCCATTCAGTTTTACCTTCTGTTGTATTAGTTTTAGAACCATAGTATTGATTAGCATATATTGGTGTTTTACCGTTAACTAAAGCGGGTGGTTCATGAATATAGAAATTATTACATTCACTAAATGTATTAGTACCTGTAAGTTTAATATGTCCAAATACTCGTTTAAGAGAAGTACAACCAACAAAGAAACTACTACCAATACTAACAGGAGCATCCGGATTATTATCGAACTTAAAGTAATGAACTCCTGCTGCGCTAGTAACAGTAAACGTACTAAGTCTTAAATTAGTAACGTCAAAGATAGGATTGTTATTATACTTAGGAATTGCTTTATTACCATATTGAATAGAACTAATATTTGTATTGTTCATAATCAATTTAGTAAGTTTAGGCAATTCAGCAGCAGCTTGAATAGGTTTAGTAGTATTAGTACCGCTAATATTAAGTTCTTCAATATTAGGAGCACCAACAATATAAATATCTAATCCACTATTAGTACATTTACTAATATTAATAGTCTTAACTTTGTTACAGTTAGATACGTTAAACGTAGTAAGATTTACGTTATTGGTACAAGTAATTGCAACAAGATTAGGACAGTTAGTAATATTAATAGTATGTAAATCTCCGAGATTACTAAGATTTAGTTCAGTAATCTTTTCACAAGAATCAATAGTAACAGATTTCAATCTTTTACATCCACTAAAATCTATACTATCTAAGAATGGCTGATTAACTAAGTTAATAATCTCAATAGAACTATTAGTAATATTAAGAGATGCAAGAGAAGCATTAGGCAGAGACATAGAAGTTACTATTGAATTAGATATATCTAAGTCTTTCAACTTAGTATACTTTTCAATATTAACTGTAAATGTACCTACTTCAGAACTTCCACTCCAAAACTTAGTATTAGATAGATTAATATGTCTAACATCTGAAAAGTCTTCGTCATTAACAAACACTGTTTCAAATGGAATAGGAGAATCACTAAGAGTATCAGCATCAGATAAATCCAATTGAGAGAAACTAGGAAGTTTCATAGTAGACATGAAACGTTGGAATCTCATTTCTTTTAGACCTTTGATGTCATTGATTTGCGGAGTATTGTTAATAGTAATCTGAGTATTAAAAGAACTAATAGGTGCTAACTTAATTAAAGTAGGAACTCCTTCTTGTAAAAAATATCTAGTGTCAGTAGTATTACCAATGTTGATAACAAATATCATTGGAACATTAGAAGTAATAGTAAGACGAGGATTTGTAGCTTCTGCACCACCAGCAGAGAAAGCGCCTTTAGTATTATACGGTTGAAGATTAGATACATTATTGTATCTAAATACTCCATCGAAGAACCACCAACGTTTCTTTAACCAATCTCGAACATATTCAACACGAGTACCATGTAAGAATTCAATATTAGCATAAGATGCAGAACCTCCTGCTTCACTAACATAAGCAGTAAGATATTTAACATTATAGTCGTAATTAAATAGAAGTTCTCCGCATGACTTAGTTTGTGCAGAGAAATATTCATCTATATAATGATTAACGTCTTTACTAATATTAGCATTGTTTCTCCATAAGTCCCAAAGTTCTTCAAGAGAAGAATCAAAGATTCCAGTATTAATAAAAATACTATCGCGAAGAACATCCCACATACGAGAACTATAAGTATCATAACCACCATCGGGAGAATTACGAGTAGTAACTAATGAATTAACATCTGTGTTAGGATTATTAGAGAAGGTATCAAGGTATGCTGTTTTAGCAACAGATTCAAGAGCAGTATTATCAAGACCATTAGCAGTATCCATATCGTAGAACCTAATATACCATTTCTTAGTTCCTCCAATATCATAACATACGATAGTCATATTTTTACCAAGAGAATCGACAAGACCAAACTTAACACATACTAAGAAATAAGAATAAGCATTCTTAATTGAGAACTTAGTATCTAGTTCAGCAGCAAGAGTAGACCAACTTGATTGAGCAGGATATTCACCTTCTGTTTCAACATATCCTCCAGACTGTTCATTCCAAGTATATTTCTTAACTGTGGAAGAAGTCATTTGAGCAAATAGAGTAAATAGTTCTTGAAGAGCTGTCCAAACAGCATCGTCAGTAACAGCAGCAGTTGGGTCTAGCCAATTACCACCATTATATTTAAACTCCCCTACATGCTTAATAATAGATATATCATCTTGCATAAACAAAGCTAACGGTAATGTTTTGTTTCCATCAACAATAACATTAGCGTTCTCACCTATTTCATAAGAGTAAACTTTCTGTTGATCGATACTACCAAACTTTTCATTCTGACCATAAGCATGATAAGAAGTAACAAAAGCAGGAAGAGCATTATCTACATATTCACCAGTACTATTCTTTATCTTAGTAGTAAAGTCTTTTAAGAATCGGAAGCCCATATTGTAATAAGCACCACGACCTAAATTGAAACTATAAATACCAAGACAAGTTTGAGTTTCTTCTCCATCAAATTGAATAAGAAGAATACATGGAAAACCTTCAAGAGTTTGTTTAATAGTTACTTTCTCATGAACTTTAGTTTTATCTCTAGTATCAGTTGGACGACGAGCTTCGAGTTCTTCCATTGGAGGAGTTTTCTCAAATAGAATATCTGCATTATCATTAATCCATTTACCAATAGAAGCATTATTAGCATGAGCACTATCGACAACATCAGCTTTAAGAGTAAACTGTCGTTCGGGAAACCAAGTCTCTTTAGGTTGGAATAGTTCGTAATCAAGATTACTACCATCATCTGCTTTTAACATCTTATCAAAACGAATCTCAAGATTCTTAATAAGATTGTTCATAGTAGATGTTCCTTGCTTAGAAACAGCGACGTCAGTAGTACTTTCAGCACTAGACTTTCCAGAAGTAGGACTAAAGTAACTCATAGTACAACCTGTGTACCAGTTGTTATTCTGACCTCCGATCTCTTCAAATACTGCACGAGTAAAACCTGTATTAGCACAATTGATTAGCATTATATCAACAGGAAGAGTACGAGTAGTATCAGAAATAAGACTATTGAAGTTAACAGTAGCATAAGTCTGATTAATATCATCCCATAAAGTAGAATGCGCAGAGTTATCAGAAGTAGAGAAAAAGTTACGTAACTTAGCAGAGTTATAAGCTACGAAATCAATACTACCATCTTCTAGAAGTTTAGCTCTAGCATTAGCGTTCATATAATTAATAACAATCTCTTTGTCATTAAGCGGAGAACGGAATAACTTAATATCGTAGAAGTTAACATCAGAATAATTCTGAATACGACCTGCATTACTAATATCACAACCAAGATAAATCTTAGAAGAGCTCTTCCAAGTAAAGTCAGTCTTTATCTCACGTGCAACATTAAGAGTACCGTTAACAAAAATACCGACAACTCGTTTATCGGGATTCTTATTAACAATAAAGTCAACAGTATTGATAACATTCTGTTGTACTTTACAATTAATAGTTTCTTTAATATTACCATCGGTGTAACTCCAAGTAATATCTTCTAGACCAATCTTAATACCTTCTGAAAATTCTTCATCAGTATTATAATCACCACAAAAGAATACTGTTCTATTAGTAAATGGATGAACATCTGTTTTAAATGTAACAGACATAGAAAATCCTTGTCTACTCCAATTGGTTAGTTCAGTAGCATTATCTTTAAATGGTTGAACATCTATAATACCATATGCTTCACCTGAGATACGTAACATAGATTGTCCATCTTGAGTTAAGAATCCAGATAAAGCACCATTAGTATTATAAACTTCAAGATTAGTAACTGCACCAACTGGTTCTAGAGAACCCGGAGGAGTAAACTTAGGAACACTAGATGTCCACTGTCTAGCAGTAGGAGTTTGAGGAAATGATTCTTGACGAATATGCCAAGCTGCATACATAGAATTATTAGGATTCTGATCGGGAATCAAAGACTGAGAACTAGCAACGACTTGACAAATAAGTTCAACATCAGTAATAGGATCTCCTTTTTCAGACCAACAACGAAGAGTTATATTCCAATCACCAAGAATATCTCCTTCTGTTGGAATAGCCCAAGAGAATACCTGTTGTTTACCACGTTGAACATATTGATTATCGTTATAATTTCCAGTATCGAAATAACCAATATCACGAACAGTACCATTGTATTCAAGACGAACAGCGTAATAAATAAGTGAAACACCTGCAAGATAAGGAGTAAATGCAAAAGATATATTACCACCTTGAGAGAACTTAGTTTTCTCAACTCCTTCATCTACTTCTGCTTTACTAGTAATACCTTCTACAAGAACAACAAGATTAATACCATCTTCTACTACTGTACGATTAGTTACAACATCGGATTGAACAGTAGAACCTGACATATCAGTAAATGCTTGTGCTTGAATAGTATAAGAACTACCTGCAATAATATTACCTAGTTCCCATAGATTAACATTTATCTGACGAGGAGTAGTACTAGTAGTAACACCGAGATCAATACTCTTAGAGAAACCATTAGTTATATTAGTAACAACAAGACTTGCAGCACTACCAATAATCTTACTAGTAACAGTATAAGTTATGAAGTAATCGATACCAACAGTAGCAGTACTTCCTGCAACACTACTTGCTAACTTAATACTAGCTTCTACTATATTAAGTAAATAAGATTCAGCAGCAAATCCATCAGTATCGGTAGCCGTAATGACTACCGAATGAGTACTGTTATTTGAGAATTGATCTAACTTAGGAATAATAAGAGTACCCGGAGTATTAGTCCATGCTTCTTGATCTTTAATGATACTACTACCATCAAGAGAAACATTTATAAAGTAACGTTTATTATTCTTAGATGATTCAATAAGATAATTAAGTTTTATATTAGTTGTAACACTAGAATATAGATACTTAGTATTACCTTCTATTACAATGTCTCCATTAGTAATAGTAACTTTAGCATCGGTAGTACCTCCGCCACCTCCGCTACCACCGCCACCATGCTCTGCTAACCAAGCAATGTGACCATCATGTTCTGCAAGTTTCTCCTTATACTTAACTAGAATTTCATTAATATTCTCTTCTACTTTTCCATTAGCGACTTCTTCAGGATCTAGAAGACGAGGATCAGTAGTGATAATATTATTAGCATTACCGGCAGCAACTACTTCCCACTGTCCGGTCTCTTTATTAAATCTCTTAATTACTTCTGACATAATTATTTAATTATAGTTATTATATCATTTCCATTATTAGTTTCACCATTACCACCAATAGCTTCTGCATTAGGAGCTTCGCCTTGAATATTAATATTATATTTACCACTATTATTAAATACGTTAGCTACTTTCTTAACTTTAGCTTCGATTTTATTATTGTAAACATTATATATAATATAGAAAGGATAACGCTGACCAGCATTTACTTTAGCGGTAACATCGGTTCTACTATTAATAGTAATACTAGCAGGAAAGAAATATCGAAGCCACGGAGTATTCGGACTAGGCAATTCCTTATTACTAGTATGTTTATAGCCCGTAGCTTGGCACATAATGTACGTAGGAGCAGTTATTTTGCTGACTAACTCAAATGTACATAGATGTTTTACCATATCATAATTCGAGTTATTTTGCCATGATTTAGGGAATTTCTGACCCTTTAGGAAGCCCTCTGCTGTCTCTTCGTACAATTCCGTACTTCCGAAGTTGCTCTGTAATAACTCCGCTGTAACTTGAATTATAGGCTTCATAGAGCTATTAGGATTCTCTATCAAAGGATAGCTGCAACTATATGTATGTTTATGACCTCCAAGACACAAACGATAACCATTATCATTTAAAAACTTCGAGAACCAATAAGCATTAGCTTTACTAGTATTAAAGTTAAGACGACTTCCACTACGTTCAACATCTGGATATTCAGTACCGTCCCAATAGAACGAATTGATAAGATTTTGAGTAATGATTGTAAAAGGCATCTCATGACAATAAGCTATCTTATGATTAATACTACTATCAATATACTCTAAGTCTTTTTCGCACCATTGACGAATATAATCATAAACAACACTTTGTGGATTAAGACCATAAACATCTCGTTCAGTATTAGAACTTATCTCACTGTTAACACATAAGAAATGAGTATCAGCAAAATCAAATGAATACAAACATTCAATATAAATCTCTTTATTCTGTATAGTAAATATAGGAGGATTCTCTTCATTTATTTCATGACAATAGAAAAATCGAATGTTAGTAGCATTGATCTTAGAGTTATCGCCACCATCGCCAAGAACATAAACATTAGCAGGAGTTAAGTCGTTGTTACCAACAGTAACCATTTCTGGTAGAGTAAATAAAGGAACACGACCGGAATCATAATCTAACCATTCGTTAATACGATTACCATTCTGAGTCATATCACCAGTATTAATCATAAACTCAACATTCTCACTAGCAGCATCAATATGATTATCTGCAATATTCTTAGCAGCTATTTTCCATACTTGATATTCATCCCAATTGAAACCTTGTTGATCAGATGTTTGTAAGAACGTCCATTTGTTCTGAATATTAACAGTATCTTTAATAGTGAACTTATAAGTAGGACTTTTATAACTAGAATCACTCATACGTTCAATATAGTATTCATAGTCTCCTGCTGACAATTCAGTTAACACAACTTTATGAGAAGTAAAAGGAGTACCATCAGTAGTAATTGCACGAATACGATTATAGTACTTACGAACACCTGTTTCATCTTTAAATGATTCAATACCTGTCCAACCACTAGCTCCCACTTTTCTATAATAAAGCATTTCATCATAGTATCCAACAGATACCCAATTAAAGCAACGACTAGCATTAGGAGCTGTACCTCTACGACCTAATGTCATAGTTACTTTATTTGGTTTAGTAGAATCTAATAAAGTTTTATTAAAGAATATATTCTTATTTTCAAATGAAGCACGAGGAACATACTTATCAACAGTAGGAATAACATTAGCTTCGAGATTAACAAAATACATATCGTTAGCATTGTTACGAGCACTAAGAGCTTTAGTAGCTTGATTAACAGGATCCATAGTATAATACTTAGTAAATAAGTAATTACTAGTTAGATAACCATATGCAGTATTCTCAGCAGCATCTACTTTATCTGCGTCACCAGCATTAAGTATTTGTAAGCCTACGAGATCAATATATCCTTTAGATACCCTTATGGGGGTGGTCGCATTATTATACGGATTAGCAACACTAGATGGAGTAGTTCCCCAAGTTAAGAAAAACTTAGCTTTACGATTATCGAACTTAATAAGTTTACCATCACTAGCTATCCATTCCATATCAAAGGTTTTAACTTTAATACGAGTAGTATTAACATCCATAACTGAACATTGAGCACCACGAATAAGGAATGTAGAACCTGCTTTTATCTCCCCCCATAAAGGAAGTGTTTCCCAGTCTCCGCCTTCTGTACCATACTGTAAAGACAAACCTTTAAGAGATACATCTTTACCTGTAAGATTACTAAGTTCAACGAAGTTATGAGAACATGGATTATAACTATATTCATCACTAGTAATACCTCCACAATATAAAGAATTTATATATAGTTTTTGAAGATATAAACTAGTAACATAAACCCAACCAGTATTAGGATCTTCTTGACCACCAGTAGGTTCAGCTTGATCAGTATCAAGTTCTTTCTTATAAACAACAAGTTGTCCATTGTTGTTTACCTTAACTCTATAGATTTGACCACTAGGAGCAATCAAACCAATAGTATCAAGTTTATCGAGAGCTTCGTAATCAATACTACCTCCGCCTCCACTACCGCCACTACCAGTAAGATTAACAGGTTCTCCGTTTATCTTAGTATATAATCGTTTAACATCAATAGCAAGAAGAAGTTCGTATTCAACAAATTTCTGAAAGTTAGCTTGTATTTCAGCCAATGTGCCATAATGTCCACAAACAGCTTTAGTAGTTGGTTCAAAACCCTCAGCAGTCGGTTCTAGACTATTAGCAATATGGTTGACATTACGAAGAACAATATTCATTTTTTCACTTGGAGCAACACTAGGATCAATAGGTTCATACTTGCTAAGTAGAGTACTAGTCACAGTATTGCTAACATGTCCGGGAGTAATAATTAAATCTCTTTGACGAACAATAGTATCCAAATAGTTTTGGATACTTTGTATTGCCTCTATAACAGAAGCTAGATCATCATTACCAACAATACCTGCTTCTTTGCCAGACGTATCTATCCAAAGAGCATCTTTATTAGTAGGAGGAGTATCTTGTGCGATAACTGCTTCCACAGTTTTATTAATAACTTCGTCACGTAGATCACTAACTTCTTTATTAGTATTTTCAATAGTATTGTTTACTTCTTTGAATTTATCATCTACGTCTACGAATTTATCGTCTACTTCTTTCTTATTGTAATAATCAGAAAGATCAGCACTTAATTGTTTAAGTACTAAATGTTTGTTTTCAATACCTCCTTTGAACCAATATTCTTCGATTACGTTTCCTTCCTTTCTAATACCTACGGTTAAACCTACCGCACGGGTAGGTTTAGACAGCGTAGATAGTGCTTGACCAATATCGTCATAAGGACCATATTTAGCATCTAAATTAGGATACGAATTGAATTGTTCGTCAGTAGCATTGTTAACAATAAGTTGTCCAACAACAATTCCTTGTTTCATATTAATTATTTATATTCTAAATTCTTTGATTCAAGTATATAATCGGAATAATCTCCCGCAGTACCTCTTTTCATAACAAACTCATTGGTATTAATAACATGCCAATCACCATGATAATAAGTAGTTACGATACTACCAATAGTTTCTGTTTTAGTAGTAGTTGGTAAGAATATTAAATCTAATACTCTTCCTCCATGAAGAAATACTTTCGGGAAAGTATAAGCTTGATCCATATCACCATATTCTTCCCAATAGTTAACAGAGAACAATCCACTCTTTCTATTATCAAGAACTAAATTCCACATAAAGCTAGAGAGATTAATGAACTTAATATTAACTGGAACATTTAGATCGAGCTTGAATTGAGTAGGCATTATAATATGTCCACTACTATAACCTACTGCAAACTTAGTAGTATAATCAGTATCAGAAGCAATCATTACTTGTCTAGTAGATTGAATCATAATATCTGAGAATTCATCTACACCACCATTAAAGTAATCAAACCTTTCTTTAATGTAACCATTTATAGCAACATTTCCTTGTGAATCAATATTCATGTTTCCATGACCAAACCAAGCATCTCCTTCTTTAAGATCTAATAAAGTAGCTGGAATAAATGTTTTTCCATTAAGTGGAGCACCTGGATTATCAGGATTAAAGTTTTCATATGCAGTAGTCTTTAGTCCATTAGCATCAACACCTTGCTGACTAAACATATAATTACCGTTGAATACCGCACTACCAATAAGTCCATTAGCTATAATAGCAATCTTAGTATGAATAGCTTCATAACCTTCAAATCTAATCCAATATCTTTGGTTATTAGTATATGATTCAGAAGGAGTACTATAAACTTGATCAGTACCTTTCCACGGACCTTCGTAATTAAGAACATAGAAATTACCATCAGCAGGGTCATATACATAAGGAGCTTTATACTCATCAGAAACATAAGACTTAGTAGAATCGTAAATACCTTGAGGATAAATAATCTGATTATGTCCATCAGAACCCGGAAGTCCATTCGTTCCAGTAAGCTTAAAAGGAGTACTCCAATCTAATTCAAGATGACCAAGTTTATCACTATTACTATTATAAGAAATACGAGTTTGGATACACCAAATATAAAGTTTCTCTTGAGTAGGAACAGGAACTGTTAAACTCCAACCATCGGGATTACGTTGTTTAGCAATTGTAGAGTCAAATGCAGCACTAGGAGCAGTATCGCTTCCTAAAGAATATCTAGCTTCAATAGAAATTCCAGGAACTCCATCAATACCGTTACTACCATTTACTCCGTTTTTACCAGCAGGACCAGTATCACCTTTCTTACCAGCTTCACCAGTAATACATACAGGATCTTCCCAATATCCTTCAATAGCATTACTAGGAAGAATAGTTGCTTTAGTCATCCACATATAAGGGGATTCAGTAGTAAGAGTTGGAAACTCAACAGTCCAAGCAGCACCGGGATTTCTATCTGATCTAGTAATACTAGGATGTTCTGTTGCACTAGGAGAACTAGCAAATCTAAACTCAGTATGTTTACCGTCTTGAGCATCGCCATCTCTACCATTAACAGGAATAACATCTGACCAACTAACTACTTTATTAGAAGAACCATTAACAGTACCAATACATTGCCACCATTGTCCATCATTAGAATCCGGACTATCTTTCCAACCAGCAGGGATTAATTCTTGACTAGTAGGTTTAGTAGGAATAGTAGTAGACTTAGCATAGATATAAGTTTTCCAATTAGGAACTGTACCATCTGTACCATCTGTACCATCTGCTCCAGGTTTTCCACTCATAAGTACAGGACCTGCCCAATTACTTGCAAGAGTTCCATCAATATTAATCTGAGCAAATATTCCCCAAACAGCACCGCTACCACTAGGAATAGTAGTAGACCAAGCAGAACCGGGATTAATATTATCTTCATCAAACGGAGGAGCGTTAACATAATCAATAGTTTTTTGGTACATCATACGAACTCCAACACCTGATTGTCCATCTTCTGCATTAATACGAATAGGAGCGCTCCATTGACCTTCGAGTTTACCATCATTAAACATTCCAATAGTCATCCATAGATACTGTCCTTTATCCATTGCAGGAACAATATCTGACCATTCTGAACCGGGATCGTCAGCATTACGATTAATAGCAGGCGCATCACTAGGAGATGTATTAACTGCATACTTAAAGTTATAATACTTTCCGGCAACACCATCTTCACCAGTACATTTAATAGGAGTAGACCAACTTGTTACTTTACCTGTTGCACCACGTACTTCACCAACTGACATCCACCAAATACCAACAACTGTTGGAACATCTGACCATCCTGCTGGAATAATATCTTCCCCCGTAGGAGGATCAGGCTGTGTAGCAGATTGTTTAAACACAAATGTCTTCCAATTAGGAACAGTACCTGCTTCACCTGCTGGAATACCAAATTCTAAATCATATAATGGAGTACCAGATTCATTAGCACCTTTATATACTACTTCGGCAGTAGGAACAGCATCAGCAGGAAGAGCTACGGCAATAGCCTTGTCAAACTCAGGAGTCTTACCTGCTTCTCCACTTCCACCCCCACTTCCGTTATTCTTAACAACAAGATCAGCATCTCTTACACCACCATTGAACCAAAACTCTTGTATCGTACTATTTACTCGAATACCTACTGTTAAACCAACAGCACGTAATTCAGCAGGGATATTAGAAAGAGCTTCGGCAATAGAACTATAAGGACCGTACTTAAAGTCAAGATTAGGAAGTGGTTTAAAATCTTTATCAGTTGCATTGTTATTAATCAACTGACCAACAGTAATTGCATTCATATTATCTTATACTAAAGTTAAGTTTAATATCTTCTTTGAAACTTCCCATAGGAGAATAGAAGAAGTAAACAGTATAATGAATACCATCGACTACCTCATTATTAATCATTCTACGATAAGCACCATCAGCAGGAGCAACTTCTTTCCATAATGTGGTAGTTAGAACATCTCCAAATTCAGAGTTATCAAGAGATACACTATCTGGAACAATAACAAAATGAATACTTTGTTCTTGTTTAATAATGATGTTTTGATTCTCTTCATCTTGAACATTTAACTCAACATGAGGAAGAGCAATAATATCTGCAACACTCATATTCTTAAATGTAAGAGGCGGAATATCAGTATGACCAATATAAACACTAATTGGTTTAGATACTATCGCATCTTTACATTCTAATCGTAGCTGAGCAATAATATAATTAATAAGAAGATCGGCTTTCTTTTCTTCTCCTAATTGATAAGCAGCGCAAGCAGCTTGAAACATATTCCAACAATTAATGACTTGACGATTAATCCCTTTACAAGTAGAAGTACAATCTTTAATCAAATCAATACCTAAGTCGGAAACCATAATCAACAACTTAGTATATACACAGTTGTATTTGAGAGGAACAGTAAGATACACATAAGTACCATCTTCGTTTTGTATCATAAGCAAACTAATTTAGAATACATTTCATTTACGTTTTCTTTTTGTTCTTTGGATAAATCCTCATACACACTTTGCATATGTTGTAAAACAATGCAACAGTAGTACATACAAATATCGTCATTATTAACGACATATCCAAGAGAACTGAGATGTGCCATTTGCACACCTCGTTCTATTGATTCATCAATAACTCTTTCAAAATTAACTTCCATTACTTCAATGTGTTATTCGTTATATAAGTAATGTAAGACTGAAACTTAATGTTCAACTTATTACTAAAACTAAGTATCTTATCTTCTTTGCTAAGACTAGCATTATAAATAATTTCAATAATTGATTTCTCAATAGCAGCCATCCATTGTTTCTGCATGAAGTCAGAAGGTTTAGCACCATTAATCTTATACATAGATAAAGTAGAAAATACCGTATAATATTCAGCATTTATAATGTTATGAATATTAGACAGTATATTATCTTTATTAGTATCAATATGATTATTAATAATAGTAGTAGAAACAAAAGAAATAATTCGCATAGCAGAAGCATACATTGAATCTTCAATAGCAGCCTTACACTTATCCTTATCTTTATTTACTATATTCTTCGTAATATCAGTTACGAACGTAGATAACTCAAGTAGCGACAACGATAGTTTATCAAGTGTTGTACTTACTTTAATTACAAACTTTTCTGAATCAGACTTCTTACGATTGTCTAGCCATTTATAGAGAAGTAAGAATATAGCAACTACGACTACGGATGCTATACCTTGACTAAGTGCGGATTCTAATATTTCTTTCATGATGTAAATGAATAAAGGGATTACTATTAGTAATTAGACCAATAGCAATCCCTTTAATTAATACTTAGCTTTTTGTTATACTATCTGTTCTAAAACTTATTCCTCAGAAGTAACAGGTTGACCGTCCACTGAAGAAAGAGCAGTAAAGATTTTATCAAGAGTAGTTATTGATGCAGAACCAGTAGGAACAGCAAGATAAACAATACTCTTAACGTTTTCAGTATTACCGCTTCTAAGATTACGGGAATTGTAGAATGTCAAAGCGTAAGTTGTCCAGCCTGTCGCACTCGAACGAACAGGAAGTTTGTACAACTGAATAGCGTCACGTTCAGTAGCATTGATACCTTCTGCACCAATACAACGAAGTTGCAATTCTTTCAAGAACGCATCATCATTAACAGGAGCAACACCTTTAGTATTAACTTTAACAGTAGCACCAAACAGTTTATCACCTGCAACAACATTCCAATTCTGATAATCTTTAGCAGTGATAGTAATCTTAGCAGCCGCAGCAGTAGCAGTAAATCCTTCGTTTTTACCAAGAGCTTTAAGTTCATCTGCTAAACGTTTTGCAACAGTAGTAGCAGTATCTCCTTCGGTAGCACGAGTAGAAGAACTCCATTTGTAACGTTCGTTAAGAACAGTTCCCGGTTTTACCATAGTAATGGTATAATCCTTATCCTTTACGGGGGTGGGAACAGTAATGTCAACACTTAGATTAGTACCTGCTGCATATTCAGTCTTTGCATATTCAAAGCGATAAGTGTCTATATCAAGAACACTATTGTAATAATCGCTAGCATTAGCAAAAGCTCCGCCACCTATAAATATAGAGAAGCGGGGAATACGTCTAGCAGGAGTATCTGTAATAACCGCACCAGTATCATCATACAATGCGATTGCGCCTTCCGCAATACCAGCTTCACCTATCTTATTAATACTAGCAGGAGTAGTGGCAAGAGCGACGTTTTTAGCGAAAAGAAGTCTTTCCATATTATTCTAATTTAGATAATTCATTTGAAACTCTCTCGTAACTATCATTATTAGAGATAGCATTATAAGTATTAACTGCTCGTTCAATAACTTTCTGCATAGCTATATCGGATAGTTCGTTAGTAGTATCTGTTTCAAGATTAACAAGAGTAGGATATTTAATATAAGTTACTATAAACTTAGTTACATCAAAGTTTCCAATAACTTCAATACCATCTTCTAGTTTGTAACAAATAGGACTAACTACAACTGATTTACTATGATAATCATTTTGAGTTTGAGGAACATAATCAATTTCAATCAATCGACATTTTGCTAGTACATCCCCCGTAAGGGAACTAACAGATATCAAATACATTATTTGCGGAATAAACACAGTAGTATTAATTCGATAACCTTTACCAAAAGTAATATCTGTTTTTCTAGGACTAACAATAGGACGATTAACTAACAAAGGATCAAGTTCGTTAAGTCTTATAACATTATCAGAGATACCATCGAGTTCGCGATTACCTTTACGAGAGAATATATCTCTAACATAATTAATACTTTCGGTATTAATTAGTTCATCAATTTGTTCGGGAAGTATTGCCCGAACAGTTTTCATTCCCATTTGTTGTGCAAGTAGCACGAACCGATCATGTATCTCTGTAATCTTCATAACAATAGTTATAATTGAACCTTAATTTCCAAACCTTTACGGAACTGAGCATTCTCCGGATTATTGAAATAAGCAATTGCTTCTTTCATATTAGAACCAATGAATGCTGCTTCGGGAGTAAGTATCGTTTGATTAACCTCAGAACGAACAAGTTCACCTTTGGCAATAAGTTCTTCAATAAGAGCTTGGGTAGTAAGGTTATTGTTGTTAAACATTTTGTTGAATTTCTCCGGCTCACGAATAGCGTAATCATCAAGCATCTTTTCCTTAATACTTTCATCAAGATTAAGACTTGTGATAACATCTGTTCCAGTAGAAGCACAATAACAAACAAACATTGCTTTGAACTTTTCTGCATCATCGAGAAGATCGAGATAATTTCTACGAGCTTTATTAGATTGAATGCGAAGACGTTTAGCTCTATTCTGTTCTCTCTGTTCATCACGAATATAGAAACGAACACGAGGATTAAAATGAATAACCTGTGTATCTTTTGCTACATCCGGATAGAACAAACAGTGACGGAATGCAATGTAATGTTCAATGTTATCGGGACGTCCATATTGATAACGAGTAGACTCTAAAGCATTAAGCTCAATAACATAGTTATTGATAGCTTCTTTCAGCAACTTAGCAGTAGACTTATCAGCGTTTTCGTATGCTTCAATAATAGTCTGTTCTTTAATTGCGTATTTCAGATAATCTTCCTTTCTTCTCCAACGGAAATCACAATTGAATTCGTAACCATCCATAGGAACTGGAATAGAGATATTCTGAAACCAACGAGAAACTCGTTCTTGGAACTTAGTATCATTAGCGGAGCAACCAACGATAGCAGGCATGTAAGCAGCCATTTCTTCTGCATTACTAGCAAGCATTCTAGCCGAATTGATACTTCCACCGATACTATCATGACGATCTTGAATATATTGTCTGTTGATTTGTCTATAAACAGAACCAACTGTAATATCGGCAGTAAGACCAATTTTAATCTTTCTTACTTCTTTGAATTCTTTATCTAAACCATCTTTCTCTTTAAGAGCTTCTGTATAGGTTTCTTTCAAAGTCTTTTCCTTATCGGATTTAGTAGGAGCTTTGGGAGCAGGATTAGTAACGGCAGTATTAACACCGTTACTAGCAATACCTGCTATATTAATCCCTTTTTCTATTTTTCCTTCCATTATAATATAAGTTTAAATGTTACAATGAGCAACGAAGAATAAACATCTTCTCAGCACGATTAACTTGCAGACCGCGAGACATCTTAACTTCGTAAGTAGACTTATCAATCTCAGTAGCAATTGCTCTATCTGGAACAGCACCCCAAGACGGAGGAATCGGAGTAAGACCTTTAAGAACACCTACAAGATAAGACTGACCTTTCATACGAACCATACGGATATTACGTTCTCCATTGTAAGTAGAATTGTCAATGAACATCAACTGATGTGAACACATTGGCAAACCAGTACGAGGATGAATATTACCGTTAGCACGGTCAAGTTCTGCAATCGGAGATTTATCCAAGAACGGAAGATGAACAGCAGTGATAGCATGTCCTTCAATAGTCTTATATTTACGGAAGTACTTACCATAAGTAAGACCACCACCTTCTTCACCGATCATCTTATCTCCAAGCGGAGTAATGAATCCTTCTGATTTAACTTCACCTCTCATTGATTCATCGAAATCTTCAAGACCTCCGCGACCTGCAAACAAAGTAATTTGCATAGCACCTGTATCAGTATCTTTGTCGAGAACGTCACCAACAGTACGTTTCAACTTAGATAACGGCAAGTATTCGCCGTAAGTGTCATAGTTAGATTCTTCGAGGATTTCAAACATACCGGCAGTTTCGGGAATCGGCTGATCATTATCCCAGTCTTTCATATCAATAGTACCGTTAGGAGTACGATTGTATTTAGATGTCCAAATATCAATCTCATTAGAGATACGCATCTGAACATCAAACTGTCTCATCTCTTCGTTAATCCAACGAGTATCAGTTCCGCCACCACGAGTTTTAAATGCATAGTTAACAATAACATTACTAATGTTACCAGCAATTTCTTTAGTATAACGTTTGAAACCAAGTTGAGACTTCATCATACCCGGTCCCATAACATTACTCTTATTACCTTTAGAATAAGATTCCGGAATACTTGGAGACAACATACACCAGTACTTACCTTTCTCGAAGTTCTCTGGATCTACATAAGCTGACTTATCGGGATTCTTAATACGAAGAGCATACTTATGTCCACCATGAGTTCCAGGACCTAGATCACGCATAATACGAACAGTTGTTCCATCAGGAGACATAAGACCGAACTGTTCAATGAATAGACCAGTAGCAAATTCAACTTCAATAGTTTTACCACCAATACCCGGAGTAGTATCTGCCATATTAAACCAAACAACATAGTCATTAGTTTTCATACGACCCATAGTCTTCCAAGTCCATTCAACAGTAGAAATATCACGAACACCAGCAGCTCCTTGACCTTCTGTTAAGAAAGTAAGAGGAAAACGATCATCATCCATACCATAAGTATAGGTAAGGAAGTTGTTTATTTCCTCTGGCTTTTGAAGCATTAATGCAGCTAGAGATTGCTCATTAGAGTAACCTCTATCATCATATCTACCTCTTTCGACTTCTCTTAGTTTATACATATCAATTTAATTTAGTTAGTTAACTCGTTAAGACAATACTAAATCATTATTGTCAACGTGTTTATTACTTTTATTTCCACTATTCAGAACTAACGTCTTGCGAGTAGCAGCTTGTTGGGCTTGAGTTCTAAGTTTAATAACCTTTTCTTTATTAACAGCCATATTAACAAGACTAGAATAGTTACCACCAGTAAATCTAAGATACGCTCTAAGTAAATCATCCTGCATACGAGAATTACTATCTACTTTAGCTTCATCTAACATATAAGCAGTATTTCCTTCATCATCAACAACTTTAGTAAGATACTTCTGAAAATCTGCACGAGTAGCAACAGTAGTCTTACCATCAAAAGTACGTTGAATAGTTTCGGGAATCTTATAACCTAGAATTTCACCTTTAGCAATAGTTTCATCTACAGATTTCCAATAAGCATCAATTGCAGCTCTTTCTTCTGCTTCGGCAGCTTCGCGTTTAGCAGTTTGTTCAGCACGACGATCATTGTAAATCTCAGCAACAGTTTTATTTGATTCAACAGCAGTATCATAAAGAATACCGGAAGCTTTCAGATAGTCAATATAAGAATTAACGTTTCCTTTCTTTCCTTCAAGTGCCCATTCTTCTTTGATAACAGCAATCTGTTGTTCTTCGTTATCTTTGTCAATAACAACATCTGATCTATCTGGAATTTCATTAAATCCTTCAATAGAACCATTGAGTTTCAAATGAGAATAAGCCTGCTCAAGAACAGGATATTGTTTAAACAGATTGTTAACAGCAGCTTCTTCACGTTCTTGCATACGAGCTTGAAGTACAGTATCAATATAACTATTAATACCTTCAACAGAATCTTCGAATACAATTTGATTACCATTTTCATCTTTGAAATCAGCACCGAAACGTTCTTGCAAAACACTAAGAACAGAAGGTTCTTCTGTTGTATTAGCAGCAATAAGTGCTTGAAGTTCTTCTGATGTTTTAATGATAGTACCGTTAGCATCTACTGCATTACCTTGTGCATCAATAGTACAAGGAATATCATCAATAGTAACTTGATCGCCTTCGGCTACTGTTACATCTTGATTATTATTAGCAGTATTGTTATCTGTTTGAGTAGTTGTATCTTCCCCCGTAGAGGAACTTTGCTGATTGTTTCCTTCGTTACTACCTTTGTCTTCCGGAGCAGGAGGATTAGTAATAGTAGTAGTATCAGAACCATTATCAACAGTAGTATCAGCAGTACCATTATCAATACTGTCAATACTTAAATCAAGTTCTTCATTAATAACTCCCATATAAATATGTTTTTGGTTAATATTACTTTGTCACAAATATATTCCATTAGGTTTAAACATTCAAGTTTCAATTGCTTAAATACCTCGTACAGCAGTAACAGATGGCGAGATTTACGAGATTAAGAGTAATAGAGTCACTAGTATTATCGGGCAATTTGAACGCTGTACACGTTCTTAAAATGAGCCATTTTAAGCCTCATAGTGACACGTTAACATGAAATAATACAGTTGTTCATCTAGGTATATAAAATTCAACTGTGAAGCTCTGAGTACTGTCTACGTGCATGTTGTACTCATAAAAATACCCCCGATAATCGAATATCGAGGGTAACGCTTTCTCATAGAGATGAACTTAACTAACAAAACAAACACCAATTTAAACAGCACAACTACTTCTTACTTGAAGAGCTAGACTTAGGTCTATCATATCTATTCTTATTCTCTTTAGCAATAGCTAGATCATTCTGTCTATCGAGAGCATGATCAATAAAATCAAGATTCTTAGCTCTACGAGATTCAGCAAGTTCTTGTTCTTTAAGAGATAACTCTCTCTGTTTCTCTACGGGGGAAGTTCCGGTTTGACTTGAATTACCAATACTAGCCATAGCTGCTTCAACATCCATTCCTTTAGCTTGAAGAGCAAAGTATTGTTTGACTTCCTCAGTAAGTCTATCTTGTTCTCCCTTAGCAGCAATAAGTTCAAGAGCTTCTCTATGTTTCTGTTCTTCTAGTTGTTGGTCTAGTTGACGAAGAGATTCTTCGTTCTTTTGACGAAGTTCTTGATAACGTTCAACAGCTATTTTAAGAGCAGGAACATTACCGGAAGTAATAGCAGCAAGTGCCATATCTAAATCTCCATTTTGAGCAGCACTGAAAGCCCAGTTCTTTAATTGCTCATAGTTCTCAGTTTCTTTATCAGAGTTCTTAGCTTTAATAAGATATTGACCATAAGAATGAGCATTAACATTAAGAGAGATGTATTTACGATTACGAGATTTATCGAAGTAAGCAGTATCTAAACCATCAATCCAAGCATACTTAGAATTGTTTAGATCAATATCATATTCATCTTCACGGAACTTATCAAACATATAGTTAATAATAACTGTTCCCATAGAACCACGAGAAATAGCTTCTTCAGTTGTAGATTTACCTGCACTAGTAGCGATTTGTCCATAACGTTGAGGAGTCATATCAACCATCTCACGAGCACTATTCTTAATAGATTCAATAAGATTAGTCATTTCAGTTATATAACCGCTAATGTTTGCATCAAGCATACGAATTTGTTGAGCTTTCAAACTATTCATATCTTCACTATCATCGTAAGCAAGAATACCTTCGGCAGCAAGATTATAAATAATTCTATCAGTTTCTTCACCGGCTCCAAGAAGAGATTTACCAATAAGAAGAGCAAACATCTTATTCTTAGCAATCATCATCTCTCTATGGTAAGAGAAGATATTAATAAGAATTTGAAAAGGAGTAAGTATCTCAACAACACTAAACTTACCCATCATAGGAATTGGTTCAACAAGACCAGTATAAGGAAGTTTAGGATCATCATCATTTTGGAATACAATAGGTTTAGCACCACCGGGATAAATACCATATTGTTTCATTCCAATTCGATAACCTTCATAGATTTGCTTCTTATAAATAGTTTCGATATTAAGATGTCCAAGTTCAGCATTAAATTCAAAGTCATCTGGAACAATCATTTGATCTTCAAATCCAATCTCATTAATATAATGAAGAACTTTAACTTCTGCATAACCTACCCAACAAGCATGCCAAACTTCTAGAAGATCGCCATTTTGTTCACGAACATCAACATTACCAGCAGCAAATAAAGCTCTATCTTCTTCATCTAATTCTTTACACTTTTCGGGAAAGAAATAACTATAAGAGTTAAGACTAAATGTTTTACTAGGAACACCAGTACCGTTAACAGGGTTATAATAATTAGTAATGAATTCAAGTTCTGTTTCAGTAAGATCATCTTTGAATTGATCTATTACTTGAGAATAAGACATTTGCAATCTTCTAGCAACCATGTCATAACCTGATACAAAGATAGCTCCATTAGGAACAGGAAACATTTCAGTAGTAGGAACTGTTTCCTTAATTACTTTCTTTCCTTTAACAGTATGATAACTATAACATTCTCCCGTTGTTATAAAGTTGAAATAAGCAATAGGAGCTTGAACATCTGTATTAGTAGTATCATCAATTACATCAATAAGTTGTTGAGCTTGAACACTAATCTCATCAATATAATTCTCAATGAATTCTTTTTCGAATTGCTCAGCATCAGCAGCAAGTTCTTGCGGATTAATTTGTTGAGTAGGTTGACCTTGAGCAGCAAGTTCTTCATTCTGAGCATTAGCTTCTTGAACTCGTCTTTGGAATTCTTCTTGAAATGCTAGAAGCGCTCGTTTAGTAATATCGTTCTTAATGGCATTATCTCGTGCCATAATGATATCTGGATTATTAGCAGTAACTAAGAACTCATGTTGTTCTTTAGTATATTCTGAAATATATCTACGAACAATATCATTAATGATATCAAGATTTCGCATAGTAGCAGGAAAACGAGTATAGATTTCCTTTGTAGCATTAAAAGGATTAATAGTTTTACGATAGAACTCGTTAGGAATATTATTATGTAAAATCTCTAATAACTGCTCAGTCTTAGTTCTATCATTAGCACTAAGACCGGCAGCTATAACATAATCAATACAACGAGAACCCCAAGTATAATCCTTTTGAGAGTTGGGAATTCTCTGTTCGGGAAAATCACCAGCTCGATTATTAATTTTGAGATTAATAGTACTCATACAAATATAAGTTTTATGATTAGTATTATAACTACTAGAATCACATTACCTATGATTCCGCCAAGCAATGTAGCAATAATATCTAATATATCAAACTTTCCACCATATAATTTATCTTTGTATTCCATACCAACAGCAATACCTAACGTGAATATTATAGTTAGAAAACCTGTTAGTATTCCGTATTTAAAATGAAGCATACGGTTACTTACTTTCATCCATCCAAACATAATCATTATTATTAATAGTTTTAATATCTAGGTCTAGTCCAAAAATTATCTTCTTGAGTATCGACCTTTTTACGATGTTTCATTTCATTTTCAGCAAACTTATCATTAGCAGCCCATTCAATACCACGAACAATCATTTCTGATACACGGTCAAAGTTACCTGTTTCGTTCCATTTCTTTAATTCAAGAACAGAAGGATGATCATATATAGTATGAAGAACTAATAGTTCTCTTCCGTCTGGACGTTTACCAATAACAGTATAAAGCATTTCTTTAAGCATTCGTAGACCGTCGAGTTTAACTTGATTATTGCCTACGTTATAACCAATAGTAGTACTAATCTTATTCTTAATAGAAGTATCCCACAACCATACTGGATGACAACCTAAATAACGAAGAGCTTTCCATTTCTTAAAATTACTAATAGTTTCGCCTCGGTTGGTTTCAACATTAGTAGTTCCAATACAATTATACATACGAGCTAAGTTATAACAAATTCTATCAGCTTCTTCAAGAGTATTAGGACGACCATAATAAGTAGCACAAAGTTTAGTTTTATATCCATTATAAATACATGGATTCATCCAAACTTTAATACTATTATGAGAGTGCTTATTAGTAATTTCGCCTTTGTCTTTATCAATACCAACAGGGTCATAACTTATACTATAAATTCCGGGAGGACAACCTTTGATCGGAGTATTGCTTTTCTTATCAGTATAAACAACGCTAATAGGTCTAAAAAATATACGAATACAACCATGCGGATCTTCATTACTATGACGAGGAACGTTCTTAATATAATCGAAATAGTCATGATTAAACTTAGCTCCTTCACGAGTTGCAATACGAGCATTAGACATAAATTCGAACTTCTCGTTATCGTATTCAACAAACAAACCATCAGTATAGAATTTATAATCATTGCTAATACGAAGTTCTTGTTCCCATTCATCAAGTATTTCACTACTAAATATATTCTCAGTAACAGAACTAAAAGATTCAGCAGGCATATTAGCATATTGACCACAATAACTAATATACTTAGAGAATGATTTAGAATTCTTCTTCTCAGCAGCACGTTCTTCTTCTGCAATCTTAAATCCAAGAGCTACATCAGAATTACCATCTTTATCAAGAGAAGTAAGATTAGCAATAGAAGAATCTTCACTAATTTTATAACCTTCAAGACCCCAACAATAAGGTTTAAAATAACCACAAACAGAATCTCTACTATCTTTATCCCAAACATTTTCAAAAGCCATAAATGAACCCGATCTAGGATCATAGAAGTTTTGTTCGAATACAGCCCAGCCTTTATTAGCTTTACCAGCAGTTCCCCAAGCATTTAAGAAACCAGTAAGTACAGAACCAGTTTTAAGTGTTGGAGTAGTAACGTCCATAAAGTCATCGAAGTTCTCGAATTCAGACATTTCCTCACACTTAATCTCTCCGGCATCTTTACCAACAGCAGCAGACGGATTATTATTAGTTGATACTGATATACAAGCACTGTTCCAACTACTAGTATCTACAACTCCTGTACTTTGATCTTTAAAACCTAGAATAAAGTCACTTGAATCAATCTTAGCAATACCTCTAGCAAAAGGAGTATGACTTTCATAAAAGATAATCTGTTTCTTCATAAAGTCAGATAGACCACCAGATTGAATCAAGAACTTATTATCAGCGGCTGCATGAATAACAGAACGATTTGGAACTAGGTTTATATAATTAGCAGAACCAATAGCTTCCATATAACTAAAACCACCACGACGAGTTTTATCATTAATAAGAAAGAAACCATTGTCTTTACAGAACTGCTTAATAATAAAATACCACCATTGACAGTCAATAAAACGAGGAAAGCCTAGAATTTTCTTACCAGTAACTTTACCTTTTTCTATTCTAAGAGTTTTAGTATCTAGTTTAAGGATACGTCCATAGTTAATAAAATTATAATGCTCGCCTGTAATATATAAATCTTCAACTTCACCAGTTTCGGTATTTAATTTACAAGGAGCTTTATAACCTACCATTCTACGAATAGTTTCCTGCTTACGAAAGTTAATATGAGGAATACTATCTTCATTAAATAGTGTGTACTTTCCTCCATTCTTTTCAAACTCATTAGCAGCAGGAGTAAGCAAATGAGTATTAACGAATCTATACTTTGGATTAATATTAAGAAGAAATCCTCCCGATTCACCTATAAGAAATGAATCAGTAGGATCATGATAACCATTATCTTTAGCATGTGGATAATGAGATTTATCTTCATTTATATAATTCCAAAATGGATATTCGCGTAATTCCATATTTCATTTTATTTAATAAGCATTGCAGCAACAATAGTTATAATAGTTCCAAAACTAATAGCTACATTACGTTGCTTTTTATATTTCTTAGATTTCTTTTGTTCATCATTAAGACTATCAATAGCATTATTAGCAACAGTAGATATTCTACGAATCTCAAACTTTTGTCTAGCTATAATACTATCAGCAAATATACAATCTTGAACTTTAAGTTCATAAGCAGCTTTAAAACTTTCATATTGAGACTTATATTCATTAGATAGAATTAGCTTTGCATTAGCTATTTTAATAATATCTTTATTAAGACTTATTGAATCCACCCCCGTAAAGGAATGTGAAACTAGAGAATCTACTTCACTCTCCATTTGCTTCAATCTATCTTCCGACTGGCTTTGAGCACAACTCAATGAACTTCCGAACAATAGCAACACTATCACTATCGACAATAGCTTTATGTAGTTCTTCTTCATTCTTTGTATTATTAGCATTATTAATAAAGATAGTATCAATAAGTTTAGCAATACTATCACGTTTGTTACTTTCAACGTAAACAGTGTCTACTTTGACATAAGAAATTTCTACACCTTTCTTATCGTTATTTAATAATTTTAGCAACCAAATGGCTACAACTAGTATTACTATAACTATCAATACTATCTTTAATGTCTTCATCTCAACAAATCTTTTTCTTCAAGTAGAGTATAAGTAAATCTATCTCCCCAAATAGGAGTAGCAAGAGTAACAAGATTCATTAGTTCGTTAAAGTCAAAACTACGAGCTAGAACTTGACAACCAGCAGACCAACCATCTACAACAACACTAGAATCTCCGGCTTTATGAATATTAATTCCAAACATTCCTTCTTCAATAGTCTCAGGATTAAAATCAAGATAATAATCTTTATTATTATCACGATAAACTTTAACAGGTTTATGTTGAACGAGAGCTTTATATTGTCCTTTATGATAACCAACTTTCCAAGCACCACGATATTGACCGGGAACTAGAATAGCACAACCTTTAATGTTAACAGGATTAGCAAGACTTTTATAGCCGGGATCTGTTGTACAAGGAAATATAGGACAGAACTTATTACCTTTCTTATTCCAATATTCAATAATGAATGCATCGTTGAATTCATTACTATGATCAGCAGAACGAACTCCGATAAGATTAAGGTTATAATCACCATTAACAAAATAGGAATAACCTTTAGCTTCTAATGTCTTTTTCCAATCTGTTTTAAGACATTTATTAATTAATTCATCATTATATTTACTCATGATGCGAATAGATTTAATTGTTTCTTTTGAGTACCGTGAATAGATTGATAACGACTATGAAATATAGCATTAACTTCATTATCCATTCGATTTATCTTATACCATTTAGCAGACTCTTGTTTAGTAGTATCAATATGAAATCCGTCACTGAATCTTTGAGGACGACCATATTGATTAAGAACAAAAGGAATTTCAATATGACAAAGAGCTAAACCTCTACAAGGAAGACCAGTAATAAGAGATACCATTCGAGAATAGATATTAAGCTGTAAGCTATAAGTATTTCCATTACAATTAGAAAGATGTCCAAGAGGAGGAAGCATAGTATCGTCTGGCTTACTTACCCATTCATTTGTTTCTTGATTAGGACGAACAGTTTTATCTTTACGATAATAACCTGCTTCAAAACGTAATCCAGTACGATTGGTTTTCCAATCTAGAATAACAAAACCATCTTCACGAATAGGAAGAATATCAATAGTTCCACTAATAAGATAGTCAGGAAGAAAAGCACCGATTTCAGAATATATCTTATAATCTCTATCAGTATAGTATTTAAAGACTTCGTATATCTCCGGATATTTGTTTTCAGTATGATCTATAAATTCATCAATATCTAATAGTCTAACATAATCATCTATAACATCTAAATCAGCAACAGTAGTCATCTGAGTACTAACTGAATTATTAAGATATTTAATAGCATTAAAAAACTTACTGTTTTTACGTATTCCATCTTCAAAGTTATTATGATAGACATTACCCATATCACAAGCATTGTCACGAATAGTATCCCATTCCTTCTTAATTAACTTAGCAGAAGTACCAAGTTCTTTGGCTTTATATCTAGCCCAGTAATCAGTTTCAAACTTAGGAACATAATCATGAATAAGAGTAGTAACACTTTTATAAGAGTTACCACAACTATCGGTGTACTTATGAGTTGGTTCATCAAAGAACAACTTCGTCTGCTTGTATTTCGGTGCTATCTGTATCATTACTTTGTTAGTTCATATGTTTGTACTTCCCCCGTAAAGGAACTTCTAGTATTAGTTTGCGTTAACCCTAATCTAGCTCTTTCAGCTTCGGCTTGAGCTTCAATATCAGCAGCATCAGTAGCTAGCATACTAGTAGTAATTGTTTTACCGCCACGAGCTTTACGTTGTTGATTATCTAGCATAACAGCTTGTTTAGCTTCATTAAGAGTTTTAAGTTGATTAGGAAGGAGATTAATAATAGTACTTAGCTTATTGATATAATCAATAACAACTAGAGTATCTTCGTCTTTAAGCCCACCGTGCATCTTAATAGATAGTTGCTCAGATATAAAGTTAGCTGCAAGATTAGCATTATGAAGAGCACGAGATGCACTATTAAGAGCTTCTTCAGCAGGTGTCCAACCTTTCTTATATTCATCAATGATTCGATTAATAAGTTCATCCGGTTCCCAATTAGCATCAAGACCATAATTACTCTTAGCAACAACAAGAGCTTCGGGACGACTATAACCCATTTGATTAGGAGGAGACTTAGGATCAGCTATATAATAGATAACTCCAACTTCTTGAATGTATCTACTCTTAGTAGGAGTTTTATCTCTAATATAAAGCTCTCTAACATCTTTATCTTGAATCTGACGAATGTTAGGAGCAAATGGAATACCTTGCTCATTAACAGCAAGCATTCGAGTTATATCTAAAGGAGCAACTTCAATCATAATTCTACGGTTTGAGAAGCATAATAATCAAGAGTATCATGAGCACCCATATGAGCATAAAGATAAAAGTATAATCTGAACCATCTGTCAGAACGAAATCTTTTAAGGATTCTATCAGCGTGATTTCTATTAAGTCTAATAGTTCTATTAATAATAATAGTACGACTGCGAAAACCACGTCTAACTTTAAATCTTTCACGAAGAAGATTCTTTTTAAACTCCATGTACTCTTCACGACTCATTGTATCTCTATGGACTTTCATCACATGTTGATGTTCAATAGCATCTAGCTTTCCTTCATTAGGAACAAAAGCTCCGAAGTATGGAATAGAAACACGACCTAATTCAGCACAACGAGCTACAACTTGACGTTCAACACTTTCGATAATATCTTCAAGTATTTCACCATCAGTGATACTAGTTCGTATCGTAGCAATAATATCTTCTCTACGAACTAGTAAATCACGTTTTTCATTTAGGTCAATAGTAGGCATTATACTTCGAGTAAATTAGAAGCTATAATAAACTTGTTAAAAGAAGACTTCTCCGGAATACCTTCGTTATTGTTATGACCAATAATATCAGTAATACGAATGATCTTATAGTCAACACAAGTAACAGTTTGAATAATAGTAGTATCTAACTTAGGAAGAGTAGAACTGCTAGTTTCAATACTGTTAATAACAGAAGCAGCTGCACTTTGTCCAACTTTACTAAATATAGTTCCTCGTTTAATACTCATAGAGAGATTCTTATCACTATTAACAAACTTACGAATATAACCAATAGACAATTCGTTCTTACGAGTATTACAATCAATACCGTTAAACAAATCACTAGGAGCAGCAAAAATAAAACGATTAACAGGAGTTTTATCGTTATCGTTCTCATCTGCATAATTAGCTTTAATAAGAATTGCTTTAGTATTAGCAAGACCTTTGTTATTAGTATCAATAAGGTCTACTAAAGGAGCAGTAGTTATAAGAGCAATAAGAGCATAATGCTTGCGAAGTTCAATATGTTCAACACAAGAACTAACATAATCAAATCCAATTTCATGAACTGATTGAGGAAGTCTAAAAGTTTCTTTAGTAGAATTGTTAACTAGATTAAGCATAACTACAATAGTTTAAATGAATATTAAGTTTACCAGTACTAACAACAGTAGTATTAACACCAGTAGTAACAGTGCAAACATAAAGATTATAATCGGATTTAGTAGTAGAATTATAGTTAAAAGTAGTTAAGCATAGGCATATTCACTTCCGTACCTTAGTGTAAATGCGCATACGTGCGCATGTTCTAGGTGTACGCACACGTGTACGTGCGTACATTATATACACGCGCGTATATAAGTAATGTACGTGTGCGCACAAATAAGTATCAATTATTATATGAAATATAATAATTGATAGATATAATATATTTATAATATATTATACTAGTACCCACGCTGCATAGTACAGAGGCGGTTGTCGATACTACTGTTGCAGATATTGCAGAAGGTATTGAAGTTTATACTGCAAAATGTATTGAAGTTTGTACTATTGCAGATACTACTGAAACTATTGTTGAAACTATTGTTGTAACTATTGTTGTAACTACTAGTCGAGCTACTGTTATAACTATTGTTGCAACTATTGCAATTACTATTAGAGGGAGTCTTGTTTATGTCCACCCCCGTAAAGGAGCGTCAATTGCTAAAACTCCTCGTACTCCTATTGAATCTAGTTCTGATCTACCTGCCATTGACTGTGCTGAAATTACTACTCAAGTTACTACTCAAGCTATTACTATATCTACTAGTGAAGTTAGTAGCAATCAACTATTCACATTCCTTTACGGGGGTGGTGACAGCTAGGTTCCATCTACTATTGCAACTCTTTAAAGAGGTTGTTCTCGTAGAGAATGAACTCTTACTATTGCAGAGGGAGCTCTAACTATTGCAAATTGAATTAGAATTAGTATTGAATCAACTATTGCAAGAGGTGTTATTATTCAAAGAGTTGTTCTCGAAGAGAATAGTTCTTTGTTGTTCTAAGAGAGGCTTTTAGTGCTAGAGGTGCTAGAGGTGCTAGAAGAAGTAGTAGAATTACTATTGTAGAGAAGGATATAGAAAGTATTAGAGAAAGTATTAGAGAAAGTATTAATCTAGGTGCTTAGGAAATAAAATAAAATTTTTTAGCGAGTGTATTGTTATGATCGCGCAGCTCCTACCACAGACCCCCGCCCATCCAACTACTTATTGAACTCCCCCTGTCAGACCAAATGACCTTAAACATATTGCTGTTAATATTATTAATTAAATTATTATTCATATGAAAAAGGTTATATCTCGTATTGGTTTTGTTGTAGGTGTTACAATGATGTTTAGTGGTGCTATTGTTGGAGTTGTTGCTATGCATGTTTCAGATCATTGTCTACTCAATATTGGTTGGGCTGCTATGATACTTGGTCTTGGTGCTACATTAACATGCGATCCTTTATAGTGGTCGCATGTATTATTAATTAATTAAATACTTATAGTTATGGGAGCTGCTAGATTTATATTGCAATTATCTATTAGTATGGTAATTGCAATGATTGCAATTGTATTAGTTTATGTTCATAGTACTAAAGATACTAGTAAGACACAAGAGTCTAATGTTGTTACTAGTGTTGTTACTAGTGTTGTTACTGATAGTGTACCGAGTTACATAGATGATATTAGATCATTATCATTAGGTGAAGTACATAGTATTACTACGTATCTTATCAGTAGTGATGATTTTGCTACTGTTGTTCTTACTGATGGTACAGAATGTTATTGTGATCAAGCTATTGCTCGTGATCTTCGTGATGCTATTGATGGAGCTAATGACAAGGAGTTTGAAATCTGGACGAATAACGATAATGAACATGAGATTGTATGTATTAATTGAGCGATTGACATTGTTACGTGGTGTAGCAATGTCAATCTTATATATGCTAATGGGTGTGATCAAATATTCACAAACATACGATTGCTCCGATCTGATATTATTACTAGGAATACTCAAAGGATTCGCTATATTCAAGAGCGATGCAGAGGATTACTTAGGATTGTAAACTTAACAACGATACAGTCAAACCGATTGACATTAAACATATTGAGTGTCAAACCGATTGACATTAAACATATTGCATTATTTTATTATAAACATTAAAAACATTTGAAACCATGAGTAAAGAAAAAGAAACTGTTGTTAGTGAAGTTGTAGTAGCTGACAATACTGTTATAACTGCTGAAGACGTTGTTAAAAAAGCTATTGATGATGCTACTAAAGTAGCTGAAGATGCTCCTGCTGCCGAACTACTACCATTGTCGGCTTATTGGGGTAAGGACGCAGATACTGTTACAGACCTTATGTTAGGTCGTAGCGACGTTACTAATCATGCTAATTGCATCATTACTAATGTCGTTGACCGTGATAGCGATAATGGTTTTATGACCATTGTTGTTTCTAAGGGTCTGCCGCAGTTTATTCTTAATGCAGATACTGGTGCTTATGAGTTGGGTACTACTCGTAATATCTTTACCAGTCGCATTCAGATTGCAGCTATACTGAAAGGTATGAACGAGACAGTGCTCGCCAAGATTGTCGAGACTGCACCGTTCATGGTTGTCGTATCAGTATTGGAAGGCGCTCGCATATCAGTGATGTCTAGACTACTCGCTGCCGGTGAGCAATACATCAATCCGTATGCGTCTAAAGCACCTGCCGAAGTTCATGTTACCGAACATGATCGTATCGAGTTCTTCCCATACGAGCTTAAACTTGGCAACAAGTTCACCGCTTTGGAGAAGATACAGCTTGCAATGATGTTCAAGTAGGAGTTAGTAATGCTAGTGGGACAGATAGTCCTGCTAGCATTAAAGCTGTCAGTGCTATTCAGCGTGTTTACACAGATACTCTTGCTGTCATCCGACTTATGTTCGTTGTCCGGCAAAGCCATCTGGCAAAGATAGTCACGATAGCAAACGACCTAGGACAACTGATAAGCTACTTATAACAACTGATAAACCAATTCATCATGTACACTACTAAAGACATCAAATCAATAACTGTCCAATCAGTCTATCTTATAATCATTCGAATGAATGATAATAAGAGCTATATAATAGATGCTCAAGAGCTTGTTAATATAATTAATAAGGAGTTATACTTGAAAAAGTACATATCTAGAGTTAGTGCTAGAGTTGATGACGATCTAAAAGCTAGATTAGATGGCTATGAGAGTGAAATAAGAGATAGAATGAGTAAGTCTAAGGGTAAAAGTGAGAGTAATAGTGAACTTAGGAGCAAGTTTAGTGCTGGTGAACTAGATACTATTGATAAAATTGTAGATGAAATAGAGAAGTTTAAAGAGATTATTGGAGGTAAGTGTGATCAAGGTAGTGATTTAGGTGCTGCCGAAGCCGCTCATCTCCCTCTTTCTCAAGCTCCTGCTCAAGCTCTTCAAGTAGTTAGCCCCACTCTGTCTCCCTTAGAGTCTAAAGTCTCCGACTTTATCTCTAACTCTTTTTCATCTAATTCTCCCAACAGTCCCAATCCAACTGATAACTCGATTGACAATCCTATTGTCATTAATATCATTGATAGTGTTATTAGTACTCCTAATAGTACTCCTAATAGTACTTCTACTAGCAATCTTAGTAATACTCCTACTATCTCTGATTGTATTAACACTATTAACACTGACGTTAACACTATTAACACTGGCAACAATAGTTCCAATAGATATTACAGTAAAGTTGATGTTAGTATTTGTAGCTCTCGTTGCAATAGTGATAATCCTAGTATCTCCGATACTACTCATATCAAAACAGTCAACATTAGTTCTAATAGTGATAGAAGTACTAATAGTACTAATAGGTTTAAGAGATTCATTAAGACAATCAAGTCTATCTTTAAAACTACTCGTTACAACTGATAAATTTAATTCTTAACAATTTGCAATTTATGGAAAATATTACAATTAATCAAAAACAATTATTTGATGTTATTAAGAGAACAATGTCTCTTAGTAAGGAATATGTTATTGAAAAACTAGATGATGATGGAAACTTTATTGTTTTCATTAATGGAGACTTTACTAATTTCTTTATTCTACGTAAATCTCTAGTTGATTATATATCTACTAAATCTAGTGCTTATATTAAGCTTCAAGAAACTCATATCAAGTTTACTAAAAGTGCTAACGCTCGTGCTAAAGAACTATTTAAACGTGAAGATGAAATTAAGTCATTAAAAGAAGAACTCAAGTCATTAAGAGACGAGAATAAATGTAAATCTTATGCAGTTACTAAAGCTATCTATGATGAACTTTATAAGAACCATGAAGACCTTATTAGTGATCATAATAAAGTTATTGATGAATATAAGGGTCTTCAAACAAATTATATTGATCTTAAACATGAGTATGAAGAAATTCTTAAAGAACATGATTCTTATAAGAATGATATAGAACTTCTTAGAACTGCTAATAAGAATCTTCGAGCAGATAATGAGAACTATTATGGTATTAAGTCTCAGTACGATCAACTTATTGTTAGTTATAATCAGCTTGAATCTAACTATAAATATGTTCTTAGTCAAAACGAAGAACTTAATAGCGTAGTCAAGCATAATAAAACTGAGATTGCAATTCTAAAAGATACTATTGAAGAACTTCGTGCTAAGATTAAAACTCAAGATGCTATAATTGAGATAAATAAGGAGAAGATTGAAAAGCAAAATAAAAAAATTCAATCATATAAGAATATTAATAAACAAAGTAAATCTGATCTATGACAAGTTTCGATAATTACTTCATAAAAGTAATGTTAATGTTCATTGCTTTTATTACTATCTGGAATATGCTTCGATCTCATACTAAACTTAGTAATATTCATTGTTTTATTATAGCTATTATAGCTGTTACTTTTACTTCTATTTGTTCAATTATTACTTATAACATTATTCTATCATGAAGATATTACAAAACTCCGATAAGCAACTAGTTGTTGCTATGGAAGATTTTATTACTATACTATCCGAGGATAACACTTGTACTGTTATTAATAAAGGTATTATTCGTGCTGCTGATACTCTTGGTATTCTTGATGAACTTAAAGAACAAATTAGTTATTATAATGACGAACTTAATAAAATTTATGAAGCTGATCGAAATTTAAACGTTCAACTAGAAACCTATAAAGTTGAAATTAGAAATCTTAAAGACAATTTTGATCAAGTAAATAATCTATGTGAAGAAAGAGAACGTATTATCAATGAGTGTAATCAAAAGATTATTGATTATGAAGCAATCATCAAAGACTTAAAGAAGGCGAACGAGTATTATATTCGTAAAGAGAATTGTGCCACCCCCGTAAAGGAGTGTGATGATCATGATAGCTCTTATCCACCTACTAAAGTTAAGTAATCTTAATAAAGCTCTTAATCCTTAGCATTATCTAAATATTATTCATATACTTGTGCATTATTAAATACTACGAGTTATGGAAGATTATTTAGATGGTGCTATTGGATTTCCTATTTGTGCATTAGGTACTGATGTTGATTATCTCGATTGTGAGATAGCCGACAAATGGAATCGTGGTGAAACTCTATCTGAATGTAATCAAGATTTAGATTTGGATATAGAAAATATTGAAGATTAACTATTAAATAATAATATTATGGCAGATATTTTAGAAGCTAAACGTCCAACTATTGCTCAGTGTAAAGCTGAGATTATTATTCTTCGTAACCGTAACTCTGAATTGAATACTACTCTTCATAGTGCTAAAATAACAAGTGAACAGTTACGTGTGTTTAATCAATCTTACGAATGTCGTATTCGTAATCTTGAAGAAGATATTAACAGACTTCGTAATCGTAATGCTGACCTCGGTAATAAACTAGGAATGAAAGATGCTAAAAGGCTTTATACTACTGTTGGTATTGTAGGTTTTGCTTTCATTCTTGGATTTGTACTTGGTATTCTCATTAAACTCTAACCAGTTTGTTTTATTTATACGCTAGTTAATGTAATTGAAAATACGTCTTGTCAAAGGGTTTTGAAATCTTTTAATTTATGAATTAATTAGCCAATGCTATTAATATTGATAGACTGTGAAGTTAGTCAGTATTGATAGCATTTTTTAATTTAAAACTTTATAATATGGAATTAAATATACTTGAAGGTCTTATTGTTACTTCTAAGAATCTTCTAAATGGTTATATAGTAGCTAATGGAGGGTATGAAAGTATCAATATTTCAACTCTTCGTAAAGCTGTTGATAATATGAGTTCTAATCCTCATTATAATAATCCTAAAGATCATAAGATGATATTTAGTAATTATCTATTTATTATTAGTAAGATTGCTAGTATTATAAATGAAGATATTACTGAATATCTTAAAAGCGAATTATCATAATTTCTGTTCTATTAATTATGTATATGTATTATACACTAAGATTCAGTCATAGTAACACGGTCTGTGAAGATAGTGTTATTTTTAAATGAACATACTGATGATGACTTATTAAGTTGAAACATTATTCGAGTAATCGTTGAAGTAAGGGAAATCCTCTTCGTAAAATGTCTATGTTTAGTTATATTTTCCTTAGATTAAACTGTTTAAGGTTACTAGTAATACAGTTCGTGAGAATAGTATTGTCTATTTTATCCCATCGGAGTAGAAGCGTCTACTCCTTTTTTATTGATTATTCATTTAAATTATTATATATGAAAACAACTCATAAACAAATGTTGGAGTTTCTATTAATCATTCAAAGATTAGTTAGGAAACATTGTACTAATCTTCACTTTTCAGTTTCTACTCAATTTAAAGAATCTGAAAGAGTTCTTAATTATATTAGCGTTAATGTTATTGTATATAATTTTAATAGTAACGCTATTAAATATAGTAGATCGTTTTCATTCTATATTGTTAATGATATTAATGAAAATAATACTACTCTTGATAATTTAAGAGAATATGTTCGTTATGAAATAAAACATCTTAATAAACTAAGAAAATATTTTAAACAAGATTCTCTTACGGGGGAAGTATAAACAATCTATTATTATTAATTATTTAAAACAAACTGGTATGATTAAAAAAAGAATTAGAATTGGTCGTAGTGAAAGACTTTATAGTCTAGTAGCTTTTACACTTAACACTGTTAATGCTGTTAAGTTGTTGCAAATCGAATCACGTAGAAGAATATCGACTTATGGCAAAGCAGATAGAATTTAATATAGATGGCGAAGGTAGAATAGAAACTACTTTCGCTAATTGTATTATATGTGGTAATAAATCCATTAGTATAGGTAGTACTAACTATAATATATGTCCTGAATGTACTGAAGTTCTAGAATCTGGTAAAAACTGTCTTGTTATTGAAGATCTTTATCATGATGATCAAAAGGTAATAGGCGGTAGAGCTATGATTCTTGAATCTTCTGCTATCAAAGCTAAATCTGCTGTTGTTGTAATGTCTAAGAAGGAATTCGAGCATTTATATAAAATCTACGTGTCTAAAATGAATTAGTTATGGAAATAAATCTCTCTGATTATATTTATCCAGATGGAGTAATAGATGTTCGTATCGATGAATATAAAGCTGTTATTAGCAATGATTTTGCTAATGATAAATATTGCATTATAATTACTGAAGCAGTTCCTCATTTAATAGGTAGAATATTTGAAATACCTTGTATTATCGATCCTTCTGCTGTTGATATTAAAGGCTATAAAATAGCTACTGTTTATCCTCGTGTTGGAACATTTATTATTAATTGGAATAAACTTAAAAAGATAAAATAATGAAATTCAATTTTACTCCTGTTAATGAAAAGAATAAAGTTGCTCGTGAACGAGTTGTTGAGAAACTCGTTGATGGTACTATTATTCTTGATGGTAATACTTACAGATTTAAAAATGTAGGTGGTACTATGGTTCTTCCACTAACAAGACGTTCGTATTCTTGCGAAGGATTTCGTACAATATTCGCTAAGTTCTTAGATAAGAATGGCAAGAATATTAAAATAATACGTAGTAATGGTTTTAGTGCTCCTAAATGTTATATTCCATTTAAGCCGGGAATTAAAGTTCGTGGTTATATTCGTATTGAAGATAATATCCAAAAATTTGATTTAAGAGATAATGGATTTAACTAAATATACTGATGCTAATAAAAGCAGTAGTGTAATAGCTTCCTTTACCAAAGATCAACTTAACGCCTATACTCATTTAATTGATTTCATTAATCGTGGATTCGATGAAAATGATTATAGGCGTGCTCTTATTGGTAGTGCTGGAACAGGTAAAACTTATATGATTAAAGAAGTTATTAATAAATGTAATCTCTCTAATTCTACAATAGGTTTAGCTGCTCCAACACATAAAGCTGCTAGAGTTTTAAGTAATTCTACTAATATTAAAACTTCTACTATTGCTAGTGATTTAGGTTTTAGATTAAATACTGATCTTGAAGATTTTGACATTAATAATCCTCCTTTTGATCCATTAGGTGAAAAGAAGATTAAAGGCTATCGTCTTTATATTATTGATGAAGCATCTATGATTGGTAGAAGTCTTAAAACTTATATTGAGAAAGAATGCAAAGAAAACGGATGTATGATTATCTATATGGGAGATAGTTCTCAACTTCCTCCTGTTAAAGAAACAATCAGTCCTTGTCTACGTGGTATTAAATACTATGAACTTAATCAAATTGTTAGACAAGAAGAAGACAATCCTGTTAGTTATTTGTTAAAGCTACTTAGATACGATATTCAACATAAAACTTGGAAGTTCTTAGAACATATTAATGCTAATAGATTTAAATTCGATTTAAGTGAATCAAAAGGTTATTATACTTGTGGCTTAAATGAGTTTCAATCATTAGTTATTGATGGTTTTAATAATGAAGAGTTTACAACTAATGTTGATACTTGTCGTCTTGTAGCTTATACAAATAAAGCAGTTAGTGATTGGAATAAGTTTATTAGAACTAATATAATTCAAGATTCAGATCGTGCGGCACTTACTCGTAATGATTTGATATTGTCTTATGTTACTCTTGTAAATGAATTCAATGAAGCAGTCATTACTAATTCAGAAGATTATATAATTAAGAACATTGCTAACTTCACAAATAAAGATGGTATTAAAGGATTCACTGTTAAGTTCGTTAAGATTAATGGCGGAGAATCTACTAAACCTTTGTTTGTTGTAGATCATAATGATAGAGCAAATATTCTTCTTTATTATAAACTTTGTAATGAATTTATAGATGCTGCTAAATCTGCTCCTGCTAGTTCTCGTCGTGCTCGTTGGAAACTATATTATGAATTTAAAGAACGTAATCTTCTTCTTGCTAATATACTTGATAAGTATGGTAAGATTAAATTCTATCGTGATTTAGATTATGGTTTCGCTATTACTTCACATAAAGCTCAAGGTAGTACTTTTAAAGATGTCTATGTAGATATTAATGATATTGTCTTTATGGCTAACGGTAGTCCATATGGTGATATTGATAATACTCTTCGTAGATTATATACTGCTTGTAGTCGTTGTAAAAACAGATTATTCTTATGTTATGGGTGGTAGATATTGTGAAGATTGTGCTTATCAAGTAATTAATGAGAAGAACCATTATATAAAAGGAATAGGTAATAAACAAAGTAATAAGATAATTGTATTTCCTCATCTTGGTGTTAGTGATAAAACTATTATTAATAGTGAAGCATTCAAACAAATTAGCGAGTTATATAATACTCTCTTTGATAGAAATATCTTAGATGATTATTATATAACTTGTTTTGTTAAATGTCCTATTAGTATTAAACATCCTATTGATGTTATGACTAAAGCAAGATGTTATAATTACCTTCGTGAAGAAGTTACTAATAACAAATATAATATTCTTATTCTTCTAGGTAATGCTTGTTCTTTAATTAATGTTCGTCCTCATTCGACTAATAACGTATATCGTAATTGCACAGGTCATTATGTCTTTGTTAATTATAGTCCTTTTGTTATTCGTTATGATCTTCTTAAAGATTCTTATATATCAAAATTTACTAGTATCTTTAAAGCTATCGCATATAACAACTTAAAAGAATTTATAATTAAAGACTTATGAAAGCCCTTGCTTATGATATTGAAGTTACTCGTAATTACTTCGGTGTTTGTTTCGTTGACTTAAATCATTATCTCGAAGTATTTAAAGATTGTGTTGATGATAAACAAGAAGCAATTCCTCTTATAGATAAGTTATCTGTTACTGAAATCAAGAACCGATTAGCTACTGTTAAACGTTATAGATTTAGTATTTTTGAAGATGATGATTCAGAATTATATCCTTTATTAAACTGGCTACAATACGAAGCTGATTACTTTGGTTATAATAATAATAAGTATGACCGTCTTATGTTAAGTGCTCTTCTTATGTATTATAATCAGTTTGATAAACCTGGTAAACTTATTGAGTTTCTATATGATACATCACAAAGAATTATTCGTAATTCAGATAATGATGTTCTATGGCAAGATAACTTTACTAATATGTTGATGAAGAATCGTCTTAACTTTCGTGATTTAGATCTTTTCCAAATCTTTAGATTAGATCATTTTCATAAGAGTTTAAAACAAACTTCTATTAATATTAAATGGTATAATCTTCTTGAATATCATATGCCTCCTATTAGTGAACTTGATGTTGACTATTACTATCGACTAACAGAAAATAGAGGTCTTTCTATCGAACAATTAAATAGATTATATCGTAATTCTTTTGAACATTATCTTCATCCTTCTTGGAAAAAGGAAATGGAAGAGTATAACGATAATGATGTATTTATTTGTTGTGAGCTAGTTCGTATGAATCAAGAAGAGATTCGTTTAAGATATATGATTAGTAAGGAATATGAAATTAACGTTCTTTCTGCTAGTCGTAGTACAATTGCTGATAAAGTTATTGTTAAACTATATAGTAAGTTTACTGGTCTTCATCCTAAACGATTCATTGATACTAAAACTATCCGGAGAAAAATAGAAGTTTCCGAAATCTTGTCAGATAAGATTCAATTTTTAAGCCCGCAGTTGAACGATCTACTTCAATCCTTACGTTCCCTTGTCCTTAGGGGAGAAAAGGGCGAATTCGAGCGCACATTCACTTATGCAGGCACTTCCTACACCCTCGCAACTGGCGGTTTGCATTCTAATGAAATACCTGCTATTTATGTTGCAGATGATAAACAAACTATTGTTGATAGGGATGTAACTAGTTATTATCCGAATCTTATTCGTAGTCTTAAAGTATGTCAGAAACACCTTAATCCTAAAGCATGGTTTCGTATTGCTGATACTATTGTTGATGAAAGAACTGAACACAAGCATCTTGCAAAAGATAAAAGTCTTAGTCTTATTCTACAAATTAAGCATTTTACTGCTGCTGCTTGTCTAAAGATTGTAGCTAATGCTGGAATCTTTGGCAAAATGGGTAGTGAGAAATCATTTCTTTGTGATAAGAAAGCAATGTATAAAGTTACTATTAATGGACAATTGTTTCTATTAATGCTAATTGAAAGACTAGAAGATGCCGGAATTCATGTTATAAGTGCTAATACAGATGGTATCGTAACTATTGTTCCTAAAGGTCTTGAAGAAACTGCTGATAATATTTGTCATTGGTGGGAAAAACATCTTGGTCTTGAACTTGAATTTACTAGTTATAGCAAATATATTACTGAAGGTGTTAATAGTTATCTAACTGTTAAAACTGATGGTAAGAAGAAGTTTAAAGGTAGAATGAATCCTAAGATGTATCTAGAAGATTTATCTAAAGGTTATAATTCTCCTATTGTAGCTAAAGCTGTAACTGAGTATTTTATTAATGGAACACCTGTTATGGAAACTCTTCGTAATAGTAAATCTATTCTTGATTTTTGTCGTACTCAAAACGTTAATCGTAAGTATTATATTGAATATACTCATGTTGTTGATCATAAAATGGTTGTTGAAGAGGTTCAAAGAAATACTAGGTTCTACGTTTCTCTTACGGGGGGGTCGCTAATGAAGGTAGAAGTACTAGGTTGGGATGAAAATAATCAACCTAAACTTAAAAAAAGTTCTCTCTGTGCTGGTCAACGAGTTACTGTATGTAATCTTGTTGAAGATAAGGATATATCTGAACTAAATATTAATTATCTATATTATTATAATGAATGTATGGCTATTATTGAACCTATTGAACAATCACGTAATAATAAAGGTAAAGGCAAACGTTTAGTGAAGAAATATTATGGAATGCGAAATACATTATTTGATTAATTATGGAAAGTAATAAACTAACTGTTGAAGAATTTGCTCGTAAGAATATTGGTAAATCTTTTAAAACATTTGATAAAGATTATATTATTCCTTTTGAAACAGAAGCTATGATTGTAGGTTATAGTTCTTTTAAACAATTTCTTATTTGTTCTGTTACAGAATGTGGTGGTTGGAGACGTTTTGATGAAGATGATATACTTCTTGTTCATAGTCCTCTAAGTTATAGTTATTTTTATATAGCTCATACTGAACTTATTGCTAAAAATTTATTATGATAACTATTGAACAAATATGTAGTCTTAATCTTGGTAAAGAGATTGACTACTATAGAGATTATAAAGTTATGGTAGTAGGTTATAATAAAAGATTTAATTTTATTATTTGTTCTTGTACTAAAAATGATGGTTGGACTGAAATGATAGATTCAGATACTATTCTTATTCAAAGTCCTCTTAATGTTTCGTTTTTCTATATTACACCGAAATATGAATATTATCGAATGCAACTACAATTACCATGAAAAATAATGTAGAAGAAATATATAATGAAGCTGCTGATAAATGGCGTAATGCTTCTGGTGTTGGAAGTATTGTTTTAACGCAGCCATTAGATATTATTAAACTTGCTGTTCATATCTTAGATAAGATGATTGTAAAATCACCTAATCTATTGGTTATGATAATATGTGAAAACCTAACTGATCGAGCTAATATTCTTTATGCTATTGAAAATACTTCTGCTAATAGTGAAACTTATAAGAAGCTAATTGCTGAAAAATACATTAACGTATTCACTAGAGATTATATTGAAAAGTCTACTTATCGAGGAATTAATAAGAAAGATCTTCTTATTACTATTAATGTTACTAAATTCAAAGGTATCATTGAAAGATATGAAGGTGCTAGTTGTTTTAAATATAAATTAGTTCTAACTAATGAAATAGATAAAGTTGCTAGTAATGCTGTTCTTATGTATCAATTTGCTCCGAAAGTTTATTCGTTAAACTATTCGTCTTTGTTGAGTAAGTCGATTAACTCCCCCGTAAAGGAATATCAAATCGGATGTGCTCTTAGTCAACCTGATCAAGAACATTATGATAAATGTACTAATTACATTAATGATAGTGTTAATATATTCGGTGATTTTAGTAAGATAGAAGAATGTGGTGTAGGTAATCGTGAACTTAATTTATCTGCTGAGGCATGTCGTACTCTTGTTGCTGAATATAATGGTTGGCGTCCTGTTATGGATATGTCCGATATAATGGCTAAGCGTCTTGATGATCTTTATAATCCAATTGCTCTTGGTGAACGTGTTAATCAAGTTTATAACATTATGCGTGAAAGACGTAATCTTGTTACTGATAACATTGTTAAACTAGAGAAGATACTAGAGATCGTTAAGTCTAATCTAGGCAAAAAGATTCTTATAGTCTCAATGCGTGGAGAATTTGCTAGTAAAATTACTGACTACATCAATAGCAATGTTGAATGTACTGGTAAATCAGTTCCTACTAATGGAGAAATATTTGATACTAATATCAAGTTTCTTCAATACGACTATTGCGGTAATTATCACAATGATATGGAAGGTATTCCAGCTTATGATAAATTTGGTAAACCTAAAGTTTATAAGAGTGGCAAGAAAATAGGTCAGCCTATTATAATGCAGGCTAAAGCACAGCGTTCACAAAATTTAACATTGTTCAACGATGACTGCATACGAGTGCTATCAGCTAACAATTCAATAGATACTGATTTTAATGCTATCGTAGACCTTGTTATTTTCACTTCTCCGATGTGTTACTCTCTAAGAGATATAAAGTATCGGATACCAAACTTATCCTTTAGTACCGAACCTAATATTATATATAAGGTATATATTGTGAATTCAATCGAAGAAAAGAAACTTAATGAGACGAAAGGAGGAAAGAACTATGAAGTAGTTAAAGATTGTGAAAACGATGATATAGCTATTGATTTTTAAAGTGATACTATTGTTATTCAAACAAAAAGTATTATCTTTGTAATGTAATAATAAAGCGAACCTTGAAATAATGGAAGAAGTAGAAAAAGAACGTAGTGTTCAAGTTTCTAGTAGAACTAATGAAATAGTTAGTCCTACTGTTAATAATCTCAATCTTTTAAATCCCGAAGAAAGAGGAAAACTTGAACTGTATCTTAAATCTATTATGGGAAGTGAAAAGTGCGGTATTAAATCAATGGCTGATGGTTTAGCTATATTTAGTAGAGCACAAGACTTAGGTTTACCTTTTACCAGTAGTATTGAACATATTAGTGCTATTAATGGTAAAACCGTAATAGATGTTCATCTAATCAAAGCATTGTTACTAAAGGCAGCTATAACATGGGAGTGTACAAAAGATTATATAGCTCAGTATGAATGTACTGATGGTAATAATGTTTATATTGATGGAAAGATACCCGATTACTGTAAGCGTTTTACCACTAAGAAAGAAGCTCTTAAATACACTGCTGAACAAGATGGCGATAGTATAGGTGTTTATCCTGTTAGATATTATCAAGACTATAAAGGAAACATTTATAAGGAGTATCAAATGAATGCTAGTTTTGGTATTTCAGTTAATGCTGAAAGTGCTGCTAAGATTCAAGCAGAAGGCAAAACTCCTGTGTTTCGTATAGCTCATATCCCAGTAGATTATGTCACCGAATATAAATTTACTAGAGTCATTGATAATCGTGTTATTGAAGCTACTAGTCATTTCAGTTACAGTGAAGCTGTTACTGCTGGACTTTTAGGTAAAGATACATATAGTAAATATGCTCGAATTCTAATAGGACATAGAGCTTTTACTTATGGTGCTAGAGACATTGCTGCTGATGCTCTTCTTGGATGTCAAGAAATGACAGAGGCGAAGATTATGAATAACATTCCGCTAGAAGAAGCGGACGTTATACCAATTTAATTACTGTTAGATGTCTTACTAATAGTGATTATAGATTTGAAATTAGACAAGATAAAACCAATGAGCATAATGCTCAATAATTAATTAATTATATAACTTTTAAAATTTTAAAATTATGGGACTTCAATTTGGAATGAAAGCAATTCAGAGTGGTAAAAGAATAGCAACTGGTAACAATGAACCGACATTGGTTGCTAACAGTACTAAAGCTCGTTTTACTATTGCAGGTATCGTAAGCCGTACTATGGGACTTGTTTCCGGTGATTATGTACAGTTTATCAGTAACATTCCGTCTATTGACATGGCTATTGCAGAACGTGATTCTGAAATCGTTGCATGGTGCGAAGAAAACGGTGTTGAACTTGGTACTGATGCAGCCCGTGCAGCTCTTATCAAAGAATTCGGTTCTTACGCTATTTGTAAAGGTGTTCCGATGTACGAGAAAGACGGCAAACGCAAAATGGTTGGTGTTCGTATGACTGACGAACAGAAGCAGGTATCTTTCGACATGAACAAAGCCGCTATTGCTCAGGCGGTTGGTAAAGATATTGACGAAGTTACTATCGAAGATTACAATCCGGTTACAGAAGGTTTCACAGGTGCTAAAGCAACTTCTACTTCTTCTCTTACTGGTATCGGTTTACCTCTTGGTTTCTCCGACATCAATATGTGGAACGAACTGAAAGAAGATCTTGGTGATGCTGCCGAAGATTACAATCGTGTTTACAAAGTTAATCTTAACGAACCGATTGAATGTGAAGTTGAGAACGGTAAAGAAGGTGAAGGAAGTGTTACTGTTGTAACTGCTTATCCGTTCACTTTTGAATCTGACGAAGAACCAACTCGCAAGAACGTTAAGAAATAATCTACTTATTCTATTCGCTCGTTACATTATAAAAAGACTGCTAAGTGTAAAAACTTAGTAGTCTTTTTTATTGTTTGCAATTTTTCTTTTTATTATATTTGAACACTTTTGACAACATACTGCTAAGCCTGTACAACTTAGTAGTATTATTATTAATCTTTAAATAATTAATTTTATGGGTACTCAAGAAGAAACTGTTGAAGAAGTAAAAACTGGTGTTGAACAAGCTGCTAATGCAGGAACTCCTAAGAAACGTCGTAGAGGTATTAGTAATGATACTCGTTCTACTTCTCGTTTGAAGTTTTCTCACAAAGATGTCAGAGTTAATGGCGTATTCTTAGGTCATTTGAAAGTCTCTATGAAATGGGTAACTTTTGGTGAAGAAGCTAAAGGTTCTCCTTCTTTTATTGGTAAAGCTGTTCCTCAGCTAGTTATTGAATTTTCTTCTACTCACACTAAAGAATCGGATAAGCGTTATAATACTCACACTATCTTTGCTCGTGAGTCTAATGCAGATAATATTCCCGGTGGTGCTAAATACCGATTCATTGAGAATGATTTCCAAATGATCAAACATGTTCTTGATGTTATCGTTCTTAAAGGTCGTGAACTTACCGAAGCAGAAGAAGATGCTCTTGAACTCGGTTATGAAGATTTCGATGAAAACGGTGCTTATGAGCCGGTTGAAACAGATGAAGTTATTAAGGCTTGGGCTGTTCTTTTCGAGAACGTTGTTAACATGATTGAAACAGGTGGTAAAGACGGTAAGTCTGCTCTGCTTGATGACAAAGGTCAACCTCGTTTGTTCTGGGCTAAAATGTATCGCTATTACAAACAGAACGGTGAATGGGTTCCGGCTGCTTATGGAAGTAGTACTGAAGGAGACCTTGTATTCCCTACTTATGTTAAGGAAGGAATCTTTGAAGAAGCTTTCCTTGATGCAAACAAACAAGTAATTCCTTCTAAACGAGTTAAACTCGATGAAATTCGGGAATCTATTATTCCGATGGAAAACGTTACTCGTAAGAAACCTAACATGGCAGGTGCTCCGTCTATTGGTAATATTCCTGTTGGTGGTGGTATTATTCCCGGTGCTCCTATGATGCCGGGTGCTCCTATGGCTGCTCCTTCTGCTCCTTCTCAATTTGATGGAGTATTCAATGGTGACAACAATGGAGATGATCTTCCGTTCTAATCTAATTATTTAATCGTTAATAATTAATCCCTAGATACTTTGATTTCTAGGGATTTTTTATTATCTTTATGATACTAAAAATAAATTATTTATTATGGAATTGAAAGATATTATAAAAGACGATTGGAAAGTTATAGATGATTTTCCTCGTTATCTAATTAGTAATAGAGGTGAAGTATTTAGTATTACTTCTAATAAAGTTTTAAGAGTTGGCATAAATAAAGGATATGCCAAAGTAGTATTATGTAATAGTGCTACTGGAAACAATAAAACTATTGAAGTACATAGGTTAGTAGCTAAAGCCTTTGTTAATAATCCTAATCCTAATGAATTTGTTCAAGTAAATCATAAAGATGAAAACACTTTAAATAATAATGCTAATAATTTAGAATGGTGTACTGCTAAATATAATTCTAATTATGGAAATAGAAACAAAAAGTTAGCTAATTATTTTGCTCCGATTGTTCAAGTTGATTGTTTTAATAATAGACTTCGAATATTTAAAAACAATCAATGTGCTGCTAATTACTGTAATTGTTCACATAGCGCAATATCTAAATGTCGTACTGGTCGTAATAGTACTTGTGCAGGATATAAATGGAAATCTCCTACTTTTGTTGAAGCTGCTAAACTAAGAGAAGTTATACAAAAAGATGAAGATGTGTTATATATTAATTTATGAGAAGAGGAATAAAAAATAACTTATCTAAGACTTTTATATTGTCTAAAGTAAGTCAAGAACTAATATTTTCTAAATATACTGGTATTCCTATTGAAATAATAAATAAATGTGTAACTGAAAATTCTCTTATATGTTCTCCTTTTAGAAATGATAGACATCCTACTGTTGGTTTTGCTTATAACGATAAACATAAACTAAAAATTAGAGATTTTGCAGGATATGGAATGTGGGGTGATTGTTTTGATGTTGTTGCGTATGTTCTAAGTTTTACTACTGGTCGTCAAATCAATGTAAGTGTTAAAGCAGATTTTTATTATGTTCTCAAACATATTGCTTATACTTTCCGTAATATTATATATAACGGTGAAGTAGTTGAAGAAAATGAAGTACTGCTTAAAGAAACTATTACTCGTATTAAAAATAGTAAAGCTGTTATAGAACTAGTAATTAGAGAATGGAATGAAAACGATAAGAAGATATGGTCTAAATGGGGAATATCTTTGCATTGGCTAAATACTCATTTTGTTGTTCCTGTTGATCAAATGTATATTAATAGATTTTGTCAGCCCGAACCAAAATACAACTATCGTAGTAATGATCCTTGTTATGGTTATATTACTGGTCTTGATAGTAAAGGAATATATAATATCGAATGTTATTTTCCTTTGCGAGATAGAACTAAAGGAGACGTTAAGTTCATTACTAATCATAATGGCTTAGTAGGTCTTCTTAATCTTAATAAACCTAAGTATGATATAATCATTATTACTAAGTCATACAAAGATAACCTTGCTTTAGATAATTGGCTGCATTCCTTCCCTTTACGGGGGAGGTTGTCAGATACCCTAATAGGAGTTATAAATGTTACTTCTGAAAGTTATGTTCTTAAACCATTTGAATATGAGTATCTTCAATCTAAACTTAATGATAATGGAATTATTATTAGTTTCTTCGATATGGATTTAACTGGTGTTCGTGGTGCTCGTCGTCTTAGAAAAGATTATGGTATTATTCCTATTCTTATTCCTAGAATTTACGATGCTAAAGACTTTTCAGAACTAATAGAGAAGTATTCAAAGGAAACAATTAATCGGTTTATAGAAGAAACCGAAAAACTATTCGATTATGAATGATGAAGAACTTATTATAGATTTAAATAAATCAAAAACTCTTGATAGGATAGTTGTAAATAGATATGGTCGTAATGAAGCTATTTACAGCTATCTTTATATGTATCCTCTTAGTGATGTAGAGGAACGTTTTATTGATGAGATTAAACGTAAACTTAAAGAAAATGATAATGCGAATACTCGTATTAAACTTGCAGATGGTATTATCATAAGCATTTCTGATATTAAAGTTTACGGTGAAGTTGATCTTAACGATGCTAGTGATTGTCAAGCAATTAAAGAATTGCTTTATAAAGAAATCTATGAATGTCATCGTATTCCTAAAGGATTCGACTATAAGAATAATACTTGTACATCTAAAGGAAACTTTATTCAATGGACAGAAACAACTGATTATATAAAAGCGTTTCAGTATTATCATTCTCGAATTGGTAAACCTAAGAAGATATTAATCGTAAGACTAAGTAAAGATGGCGCTAGACGGTCGTAATGCTTTCAGTTATAAACTAGATGCTAGCGATATCCGTATGATTGAACATAATACTAATAGTAAAGGTAGAGTTAATTATATGCAAGAACTTCTTTCTGAGATTGATCTACCTAATTATCGTTATCTTCAAACTATTCATTTTGGATATAAGTATAATATGGCTGCTCTTGTTTATCTTGGTTATGATAAGAAATTGCTTCAAAAAGTACATGAAGCTAATCTTGAATATGAAGTAACTAATCCTCCTATTATATATGATAAAACTAAGCCAAAGCCAGTTAAACTTAAACGTACTAAGGGAGAAGGTAAACGTTCTTGTGCCACCCCCGTAAGGAAAGGAGATAGTGATATTGTTCGTCTAATAAAGATAGAAGATAACACTGCTCTTAATGTTTCTCGTGAAACTGCTGTTGCTTTGTTTAATCAATTTAATGGTAAATATAGAATTGAAGAATTATGATTGATACTAAAGAAATTACTCTTTATAAGCGTAATGCCAAAGGACAACCAATCTTTTGGACTGCTAAAGTTATCGGAAGTAAGATACAACTTAATTTCGGTATTGTAGGTAAGCAAGGAACTACTTGTGATTATATTCCTCCTAGAGGTGTTGAGAAAGAATGGAAAACTATTGTTGCCGCTAAACGTAGAGAAGGCGGTATGGAATTATCAGAGGTTCATGATACAGCTCCTTATATTTTAAGAGTTAATCTTTATCCTTATCTTGATACTTATCTTCCTAAGTATAATACTACTAATGAAGGTTTTGTTCTTCCTCAGCTTGCTAAAATCTATGAATTTGATCGTGAAGAAAGATTCTTTGGTCAAACTAAAATAGATGGTGTTCGTGCTAATGTCTCTGCTTATATGACACAAGATGGAATGTTCTCTCAACCGAAACTAAGATTTCGTAGTAGAAAAGGTCTTGAATATAAATGTCCGAACTTAGAGACTTACTTGTTGCAAATGTTGCCAAAGCAAGTATTGCAGAAAATGTTAGACGAAGATTATGTTCTTGATGGAGAATTGTATATTCCGAATCAAGGACTTAATAATGTTCTTAGTGCCGCAGAGAATCTTACTAATCCTCTTAATCAACTTCTTCAATTTTGGTGCTATGATTTAGCTATTGAAGATATGCCTCAACATGCTAGATTGGAATTTCTTAATAAACACTTTAATCGTTATAAAGTTCCTAATTATGCTCGTTCTCAACTTCTTCTTAGTTATCATCTTAATAACAAATCTCGTTTTGTTCTTTGTAATAACTATGAGACCAGTAATGATGAGCAAATTATTCAATATCGCAATCTATTTGTTGAAGCCGGTTTTGAAGGAATTATTCTTCGTAATCCTAATTCTTTCTATCAATTTGGTAAACGCAATACAGCAATGTTTAAGTGTAAGCCAATTCTTGATGGAAAGTTTAAGATTATTGATATTGTTCCCGAAGGAGCTAAACGTCCGAAGTTCTCTAAGTTTATTCTTCAAAACGATATTAATGAAGAGACATTCGAATGTATGCCAGTAGGTGTTTCTGACATTCGTAAAATGTATCTTAGTAATCGTGAATCTTATATAGGTAAGATTGCTTTTGTTGAGTATCGTACTAGATCGGGAGTTAAACAAGTTCCTGCTCATGCTAATGTGATTAGAATTGAAATGTAATAACTATTAATATGATATACAATTATGAAGTAATAAGTAGTTCTAAATTAGATCGTTCTAAATCTTATATTGATTTTAAGAAACGACAGCTTTTTATTAAAGGTATTAGATTACCTACTCGAAAGTATTATATGTATCTTAGGAAACTAGATGTAATATCTAATCTTAATATAGTTTATATTGCTTTCGTTAAAGACAAAGTAAATTCTGCTTGTAGACTAATTACTCGTTCTGATTTCGGTTATTATAGAGTTGACTTCTCAGAAGTATTTAATGAATTTAATATTAAAACTGATGTTAATGTTGAATTTAAACTCGAAGAATCAGACGACATGATAGAAGTCTATGAAATTATTATTTAAGGGTTGATTTAATTAAAGTTTGCTGCTCGGTATTTGTTGTGAAACAAGTATCGAGCTTTTTCTTGATGTGTGCTTACCCTCGTAAGAAGTAGGTATTGAATTAAGTGCTGTTATTAGTAGTGAAATAAATACTAACTCAAACGAAAATCTTACAGATAATAGTAGCACGAGTTTTCAGTATCTGCACTCCTTTACGGGGGAAGTCGCACATAGAGCGCCATTCCTTCGCCTCTGTGCGATTTTATATAGCAAGCTGAACAACTATATTATTTTCGTATTGCGTTCAACAGAGAGGCTAGAATTGCGTCAATTCATAAATAAAATAATTAAGATTTTACTATGTGCTGAACTAATTATTGATTATATTAGTATAAACATTCATTAAATCATGGAACAGAATAGAAAAGATTATATTGTAATTAGACGTCCTGCTAACAATCTTGGCAAACCTATTTGTCCTATTTATCTTGTTATTAGTAGAGAACATCTTAGTAAATACGTTGATAAATATCTTGATGGTAAGATAAAACGTAATCCTAATCTCAGTGCTTTCGAAGATTTATTTAATCATATTGCAAGTCGTAGACGTAAATACAATTTTGTATCTGCTGCTAGACGTGCTCGTTATCTCAATACTAAAACTAATTATTACTAATGTCACAAGTACAAACTGTTAAAGTCTATGCCGAAATAAAAGGTTTTCCTAATTATAGTGTAGCTCCTGATGGAGAAGTATTCTCTATTAATAGAGGAAGACCTCTTAAATGGTATCGTGGTAAAGGTTGCGAAAGACCACATGTTACATTGTTTAATAATGGTGTAAGTTCTAAGCTATTCGTAGCTACTCTTGTTGCTAAAGCATTTGTTCCTAATCCTAAACCTAATGTATATAAATATGTTAGATATAAAGATGGTAATAGTGCTAATAATCATTGGTCTAATCTTGAATGGTGTCGTAATCAAACTGGAAGTAAATACTATGTTAATGTTAATGCTATAAATAAAATATAACTATGGAAGAAAAAGATACTTATAGTCTTGAAACTGTTATTAATACTCTTAAAGGCAAAGATGTTAAAACTCAACTTCATATACTATTTGATACTATTGATAGTTTAAAAGAAGATAGAAGAATTATTGAAGATAAATATAAAGAAGTTAAGAATTATATTAGTTGTAATATAAACAATTATATTAAAGCTATGTTTTTATATAATAATCTCAAGACATTATCTATGTATATTGAATATCTTGATTCTTATCTTGAAGAACTAATTAGTAAATCAAATGGGAAAAGCTGAGATATTTCAAATAGTAGTTAAAGGAAATAATTTCTTTACTCCTATTGTTGATAGTTATCATACTGTTGGTAATCATATTGTAGAATTAAGTTGTTCTGAAAAAGATAATTGGCGAGGACGTTATGATAAAATAATCAATGGTATAACCTTTAAAGGTAAATATGGTGTCACTGTTATTACTAATGAAGGAGATGGTTGGAAGCGTAGTACTGAATTAGATAAGCTGTGTGATTCTCGTGATGAAGCTATTAAATATATTAAATCATTAGATAAAAATGAAGTTTGATAATCCTTATAATATATTTCTTGATGATAAAGCTTTTGAATTAGGTACTCTTTATGATAATAATTATAAAGGAAGTTCTACTAAAAAAGGCAATAATCATAAAGTAATTGCTAAGAGACATAAACGTAATAAGAATAAGAAAACTCATAGAAATGCAAAACGGTGAAATAATTCCTGCTCTTATTGCTAGAATAAGACAGAACAATACAGATAATGTAATTATTCGTAGTAAATTATATAATCTATTGAATAATGTTACTAGTAAATTTAATGATGTTACTAAGGCTACCCCTCATATTGTAGACTTTCAAAATATGTCTAACGATAAAGTGCTAGAACATTATTATCTAAGTATTGGTGCTGAAAGTCTTTGGAATGCTCGTGAACTTATTATAAAAGCCATATCTGAACAAAATAAATTAATTAGAGAAGGATATGATGAAATATATTAAGAAACTATTAAAGAAGCTATTAAAGATAAAAGATAAAAAAGTAGTTCCCAAATGTTCTAATTGTGAACATTTGGGAACTATGGAATGTCCTAATAGTTTCTATTGTTATTCTACTAAAACAAAACCGTTTTTTAAACCAAAACAAGATGAGTAATAATCTATTTGAAATTAGTTCTGAGTTGCAGGATATTATCTTGCAACTTGAAGAAGGTGAAGCAACTGATGAACTTATTGAGAAACTAAAAATCTCAGAAGATCATTTAAAGGAGAAGCTAGACAGTTACATAAAAGTTATTAGACGTTATAGTAATGACGTTAACGAATGTAAGGCTGAGAAAGATCGAGTTAATCAGATTCAAAAGACTCGTAATAATACTGTTGAAAGACTTAAGAATCTAGTTCTTGATGCAGTTCTTATGTTCGGTACTACCGGTAAGTCTGGAAACAAAGTAATTGAAGCTCCTACTTATAAACTATTTAGTCGTAACGTTAATAGTTATAGTCCTAAAGATTTTTTTATTGCTGATATAATTAAAGAGTTCTATTATTGTATTGGCGAATATCTAGACGAAGTATCTACTCTTGATAGTCTTGATTTAGAGTTTCTAGCTCAAGTAATCTCTGCTCAATTAACTGCATATAAGATTGCTGATTTGGAAGCTTCTAATCAAAGTTTTGATAAAGACGAAATAGGTATCGAAGTATCTAAAGATGATCTTCTTGCTATTCCTGCTGAAATTACTATTAATATTTCTTTAAGCGATCTTGCTAAAGAAGAAAATCTTCCTCTCGTTAAATGGATTAATGAACATCCACATAAAGTAAATACTGTACACAAAGTTACTTCATCTCTTATTAAAACGAATCTTGATATGAATGCTAACTTACATATCTACGATATTGAAACAAAAACAAGTTTAACTATTAAATAAAGTACTATGCTAGAAGTAGAAGATTGGATTGAAGAACTTATTAAAAAGATTATGGATACTTATGGCTGTAATCGTCATCAAGCAATGGAAGCAATAAAAGAATACATATATTAAATAACTTATTAAATAACTTATTATGAACTTTGATTATAGAAACACTGCTTATAAATATAAGACTGGTGGTATTCCGTGGAGAGGAAAGATTGGAATAGATATTTCCGATTGTACTACAATGAGCGAAGCTATTCAGAAAGCTAAACTTAATTATATAGTTGCTAAATGTCCTATTGCTGCACAGATGGAAGCTCTTCCTAATGGAGTTAATCGTGACGGTTCTCTTATTCCTAATATCGTTAATGGATATGAATTCGTTACTATTCCTACTGAATTCGCTACTTATCGTACTGATACTAATATTCCTCTTGGGAAAGTTAAAAGTCGCTACGAAGTAGTTCAAAACGAAGTAGCTTTTAACTTCTTTAATGATGCTATTGGAAAAGATGTTCAACTAGATAGAGCTGGATACTTTGGATATGGTCAGAAGATATTCTTATCAGCTAAGATAAATCAAGAAATGCAAATTGGTAATATCAAAGATAGTATCGATCATTACTTTGTATTTACTAATAGTCATGATGGAGGTTCTGCTGTCCAAATGATGATAACTCCTATTCGAGTTGTTTGTATGAATGCTCTACATTCTGCTCGATTAAGTGCTAATATGTATTTATCATTTAGACATAATCAAGGCGTTAATGCTAAAATACTAACTGTTCCCGAAATACTTGGTATTGCAGGTAAACGCGTTGAAGAAGAAAAAGAAATGTATGCTGTTATGTTTAATACTAAAGTATCAGATGCTGATGTTAAGAAATATCTATCAATGACTTTCCTTACGGGGGAGGAATTTGAGATTGTAGACGAGAACAACTTGTATGAACCGTTATTCAAGAAAGACTTCGTAACGTTTGAACAAGTCGGTCTTAGTAAACAAAAACTTGGTATTCTTTGTGACATTAATGAATATTATCATTCAGGTATTGCTCAAAGTCAAATTGCTGGTACTGCTTACGGTGCTTACAATGCCGTTACTGGATATTTCAGTAATGTAAAGCAATATAAGAATGAAGAAATTCGTTTAAAGAATACTGTATTTGAAGGTGATTTCAATACTGGTGTTAAAGCTCTTAATTATGCGCTTGATGCTGTTTGGAATTACTAGCCAAATGTTCTTCATACAGCTTCCGATGTTATTCATAGCATTGGAAGCTATTATGCAATTTATTATATTTAGTAGCAGAAGAACAGCTCCTAGTGAAACAACGTTATTAATGTTATTAACTATATTCTTGTTATACTATGTTCCAGTTATTAATATAATAATGTTTGTATGTAGTATTATCATGTTTATTAAATATATAAATGGTGAGATATGAAGAATAAAAAGAAAGTAAGAACTTGTGGTAATTGTATTAATTGTGTGAAAGTAAATCCTACTTGTATAAGTTATTCTAATTATAAATGTAATTGTCCATTTAATGATACATATTTCTTAGGTAGAACTAAACCATCTTATATGGTTGAATGTAAATATCATGAATTTAAAAATGATAATTATGAAAATAAACCTATATAAGTAAATCTACTAAAAATATAATAGATTTATTTTATGGTACAAAGATAGATAATAAATTATTAACTTTTTTAAAAGACAATGAGTAAATTAAGTAAAGCAATAGCTAATGCTATTATTGAGTTTAATGCTGGTTTATTAACGCAAGATGAACTTTTCGAGAAACTAGAACAAGATATTGATAATGTATCTGTTAAAGTATTTCGTGAAGATACTGGTATTCCATTACCTACTTATGGTAAAGAAGGAGATGCCTGTTGTGATGTCTATGCTAAGAGCATAGAATATGATGCAGACAAAGATAGATTTATTATTCATACAGGATTACATTTTGCTCTTCCTGATGAATATGAAATGGAACTTCGTCCTCGTAGTAGCAATACTAAAACAGATTTTTATATGCCTAATAGTCCTGGTACATTAGACTTTAAAAATAACTAAAATTCATGCCTTATTGTTTCGGAATACTAGAATTTTTATTATATTTGTAATAACTAAAATTTTTAATTATGGCAAATATATTTAAAGGTACTGGAATTATTAAAAGAACTTGTTCTTATTGTGGTAAAGAGTTTGAAACTTATAAATGGAGAGGTAAAGGAACTTATTGTTCTAAAGAATGTGCAGATAAAGATAAAGTAATCGAACATTCTCCAAATACTAAATGTTTTATATGTGAAAAACCTATTTATATTAAACCTAGTAGAATTAGAAGAAGTAAAACTGGAAAATTTACTTGTTCTAAAGAATGTATGGGTAAAATGAGAAGTAAAGTATTTATAGGTGATAATAATGGAAACTATGGAAATAAAGTAAGTACTAAAATACATAAAGGATATTGTTATATTCGTAGTGATAATCATCCTTTTAAAGATTATCAAGGTTTTATTAGAAAACATAGGTACGTTATTGAACAGAATTATTCTTTATTTGAATCTAAGTATTTTATTGTTATTAATGGTTCTCATTATTTAAAACCTGAAATAGATGTTCATCATAAAGACGGAGATACTTTAAATAATAATATTGATAATTTAATTCCTATTTCTCGGTCTGAACATACTTCTACACATAATAAAGAAAAAGTTATAATAAGAGATAATAAAGGTAGAATAACTGAAGTCTTTAAATTGGGTGAATTGCTGGAAAATCATAGTAACAATGACAATCAGCAGCCAAGCGATAATAGTAATATTATTGAAGGTTCAACGACTAGTAGCCGAATCCAAACAGATAATGCTGAGGATAGTAATGCTGCCACGAGTGCCCAACCTACATTAAGTAGTGATGATATAGTCTGAACTGCACATATATGTTACAATTAATAAAAGTGCAGAACATAAGGATAAAGAGCCTTATGGTTAACAACTCCTCAATGGGTTATAGAGGAGAACTTCTTGTTATTTTCAAGAATCGTAGTAACATTCATTTATGTCGTTGTGTAGAAGATAGTCTTATGGCTATTAATCAACTAAAACACGTTACTAATAGAATTGAAGAAATAACAAACGATTGCATGAAAGAACTTGAACAAGTTATGAATGGTTTTCCTTATAAAGAAGGCGACCGTATTTGTCAACTTCTCGTTCGTCGTCGTGAAAAGATTACTTGGGATGAAGTTGAAACTCTCGAAGAACTTGGTACTACTGAAAGAGGTACAGAAGGATTTGGTAGTACTGGAAAATAAACTAATTACTAATTTTAAACAATAAATAATTAAATTATGAAAGCAATTGGAATTAAAATGGTTGAACTTCAACCAATGACTGCAAGAGAAGCTAATGACAAAGGTCATAGAATTGGTAATCATTCTTTTGAAGAAGAAGGTTATGAAGTTACTTATCCTGACGGATATAAAAGTTGGTCACCGAAAGATGTAGCCGATGCTGCGTATTATCTTCTTTCAGAGAATAATGATGGTACTAAGATTATTAAAGAAGATGTTGAGAACTTTATCACAAATGTAGATGTTACAACAATAGGAGAAAAGACTACTGTTGTTAATGCTCATACTCGTAGTGGTTTCGATATGGTTCGTCATTCTTCTTGTGTTGACCCAAAGAATTATAGCGAAGAACTTGGAAAACAATACGCTATGGAAGAAGTTGTTAATAGTCTTTGGAGTCATCTTGGATTTGTTCTTCAATGGGCTAAGTATGGTCTTAATGCCGAATCTAAAAAAGATAAATATCCTTCTCATGTTCAACGTATGATTGATGAGTATAAAGAACTTGATGATCGTATTAATAAACTTGCAAGTTTCATTAATACTAATCCTATCTTTGAAACTCTTCAAAATGAAGAACGAGAAGATATGAAAGCACAGCTAATATGGATGCATAAATACATCAATGTTCTTGCAAATAGACTTCGTAGACAAAATGTTGAACCAAGTAAATTATTGGACAAATGAAAAAGAACGAAAAGAAATTTATGAGAAGTAGTATTCGTAAAGCTATTCGATTAGTTGCTAATCTTCCTGTTGCTAAGGCTTATAATAAGCCTTACAAGAGACTAGTCGAACTAGGTTCGCAATATAGTAGTAAATAAGTAATAAACAATTTGTTATACATTATATGTAAGGAGTGCTAGAGATAGTGCTCCTTATTTTTTTTAAACTATACTTGGATCAATTATTTATACTAGTGTCGAAGTAGTAGTTATTGATAAGATAGAGATATGTTATGACCACCCCCGTAAAGGAATGGAACTAGTTATTAACTCTTTCTCTTACGGGGGGTGGCACAAATTGTTTATAAAATTATTGATTATAGTTTTGGTATTATCGAATATATTATTATATTTTATAGGAATTCATTTTCTATTGATTATGTAAGGATTTTATGCAAGTCGTTGATAATTAAGTAGTTACATGACAGCTAATTTCATAGAAAACGGCAAAATCATTCAGTATATTATGCAAAATTTGCATGATTTTTATGTAAAGTTTGCATATTAATATGTATATTTGTGGTAAATATATTTTTAATTTAATGTATGGAAGAAATAAGTCTTATTGGTCGTCCTGTTCTTACTGTTCCTAATGTAAGAGTTGTTGCTAGTGATACTTTCTTCACTAATAGAGCTAAAGATGGAACTATTGTTGAAGTTGTTGGTAGAACATTTGGAACAGCTGCTAATATTCGTAGAAACGAATTTAATAAAAGAATAGTATATAGTCTTAGTAAAGCTAGTTGTAAAGTCTATTACTATATTTGTTTTAATCTTAATTATAATTATAATATAATTGAATTAAAGCATTTAAATATAGCAAAAGAAACTTCTTTAAGTATAAGAAGTGTACCAACAGCTATTGAAGAGTTATTAACAAAAGAAGTTATATTTAAAACATCTCGTACTAGTCTTTATGTAGTAAATCCTAAATGTATTACTAATTGTTCTGTTGCTGATTTTGAGAAAGCATATAATGATTTTAGTAATAAATATGATGTTAGATTTAATGATAATAATGAATTAATTTATACTAAGAAGTTATGAGAATATTTGGAACAGATTATATGAAACTAAAGATAGTTCGTAATAATACTCGTAAAGAAACTATTATTTGTCAGTCTTTAACTGATAGTTCAGTTGATTATGTATATGAATCTGAATTTAATAAAAGAAAATGGAGTTTAAACGATGATATAGAAGTATTAGTCGATAATAGAGATATTGAAATAGGAGGTGATCTTTCTTTGTCTTTACAAAGCTAAAATTATAAGAATAAATTTAGCCCGTACTACTTTCACAAGCAATACGGGCTTTTTCATGAGTTGTATTGTTATATTAATCTTCTTCGCCAGTAATCTTATTAGCAATGAATTGACCAAGACCACTAAACGGAGATTGACGTACTTTATAATAACTATTATTAGCACCTAGACGTTCATGTTTTCTAATCTGATTAACAACAGGAACTTGTTTTAGTAGATTAACTTTAAGTTTATTCTCTCCCGAATAAGTTCCAGATTGATATAGAAGATCATCAGCGTCACCAGTGAATATATAAGAACAACAAGCACCTAGAAGTTTAAGATTGTCATTAGCAATACTAAACGCTGCAACAGGTTGACTATATAGTTTCTGTCCTTCGTTCATCATACCCCACGGATTATATTGAATAGTTTCAGACATAAGTCTATCTGCACTATAAAGAACATAATCTGCAATCTGAGTAGATTCATCGTCATCATCTAGCATTAGTTTACCGACTACAAATAAAGCAACTGCTTTAGTGATAGCAATCCATTCTCCTAGACATCTACGAAGATTAGCTTTATCATATTCGGGAAGAATATTATAATAAGTTACAAAGTTTCCAAAAAAGTCAACGTAGCCTTTAGCAAGTCCTTGAAGAGTACGAACAGCTTCTAGTTCATTGGAGTTATTTAATTCATAGTATTTCCTTACGGGGAAAGTTATAAACTCTGCTAATGATACATAACTACCTTTATTAATAGTTTCACGAGTTTCATTATAAACTCCATCAAAATGTCCAAGACGATAACCAAAACGTTTTTGGAATCCCGGAACAAGATGTTTGTGGAACTGCATTAACAAAGCTCCCCACCAAGATTGTTGAAGAGTATTAGCACCAATCTTATCATAGATGCCATGAATATGATGATTAACAGTTAGAACTTTATTACGGAAATCAGCAATATCGGCATTACTAAGAGGACTATCTTCTTTAAGTACTGCAACTCCATTACTTAACTTAAGTTGACTACGGAAAGTAGGAAGTTCGTCAAATTTAGAACGTTGTTCTTTACTATCTTCTTTATATTGTGCTACAAACTTATCTCGAACTTCTTTAGATTGAGTACGTAAGAAGTTAGTTATCATATCTTGTTTGAATCTATTGAATTGTTCTTTAACAGCAAACGATTCTTTAATCTTATTACGATATTCATTATAAGTATTAACAAGATCGGGATTAACTTCATTAAGAACTTTAATTAAAGAGTTTTCACGAAGATTCTGAGTAAACGTTTCATAAGATATTACAGCAGCTTTACCATTTTCATCAACAGAAACTCTATGAGAGTTTAACATTGCTAATAAAGTAGTATTCTGCATATAATGTTCACCAGCACTTTGTTGAATAAACAATAGATCTTCTAGTTTACCTAGAGGATTACTACCTTTACCATAAGTTTCAGTAGCCATATCAGATTCTAGAATATTGAATAGTCTAATGATAGCATTAGTTTCGCTTTTAGTAGTTTCACTATAAGCATCTGCAAAATAACTACCAATAGATAAAGCATACTCATTTTCAGCTTTACGGAAATCACTATATTTAAAATATTGTCCGGCTGCCATCTCCATTTGAATCTGAGTCTTACCATAAAGAACGTTAGCAATACCACCAGTAAGATTTAACATCATAAACTTACTAGATACCATATTACGAAGAACACGAGATACTTTAGAACGAGTACCTTCATCTAGTTCAAACTCATTAAATATAAGTTTGCGAACTTGACTTTCAAAATGCTTAGTAATATTAGCATTCTCATTCTTAAAAGTACGAAGTTCTTCTTTACCTGTAATACGACTAAGAAGTCTATTACTAGATACTTCGTTATTAGGAGCACGTTTAATGAAATCCATATTACGAAGTTGATTAATAGTAATCTTAGCTAGACGAGAAGCATCATTACGAGAATTAAATAGATACATTTGATCTATAAAACTATTAAGTCTTTCAAGAACATTAGGATTATTTCTTTCCTTAGTTTCTTCCATTCTCTGTCTATGAAGTTCTCTATTAGCAGCTAATGTTTCTTCTACATATTTGATATAATCTTCTTTAGTTTCACCTTCTTGTTTATCACGAATAGGTAGAAGTTTAACTTGTGAAAGACTATGAAGCATTGGAGCATTACTAAATCTTTTATATAGATTAAGTTCTATATCAGACTTATTAGGTGCATCATACCAACCATGACTACGTTTAAAGTCTTGCCAGTAATCTTTAAAACCTTTATCTTCTTTTTCAATTGCTTGATTAGGAAGATAACCTTTATTGATATAAGCACGACTACGTTTGTCTTTAACTAAATAATCAAGTAAGTTAGTTACAGAAGAATACAATTGTTGCTGATAATTATTCATTGCATAATATTTATCATTAGTATAACGATCAGTACTAGGTTGAAGTTTATTATCAACGAACTTAGGATTAAGATATTGTTTTCTTACTTTAGTTTCTAACCATTTAGACTTAGGAGTATATTCCATATAACGAGCTTCATCTTTAACAACTCGTTGTCTCCATATCATCAACGGTTCGTACTCATTAGTAAGAGGATTAAACACATGATTCTCATTATACCATTTCTCAAAACCTTCTTTACCTAATTGATTAGCTTTAACATATTCGTTTTCATAATAAGGAGTATTACGCCATTCAATACGTTCATTTATCCAAGCTTGGGCTTCACGATCTTTTTCAGCTATACGATTCTTAGCAGCTAAAAGCATTTGTTCTTCGTGCTTCTTAATATTCTCAACTTGAGTAGAATTAAAACGAGTACCATCTATAATACCATTCTTATCGTATTTACCTCTAGACATAGTTAAGATATATCCAGTAATAGGATTACCGCGTTTAGTTTGCTTATATATATCGTTAAGTTCTCGAATAAATTCGGGACTAAGACGATAATTAGTATTAGCATCTAACCAAGCAGCTGCTTCACGATAAGTCTCAGAATCACTAGGATATTGCAGATTAGCAATGGCTTGCTTATATCGTTCTTCAAATGCTTGTTTTGGCTTAGTCTCTTTATATTTAGTATTAAGCTGCTTCCTACGAGTAAAATAGTTATTAACTGCATTAGCTTCATGATAGTTTTCACGATAATTACCAAGTTCATCAATAGTAGATCGCATGTCTTGTATTTCAGAAAGAATTTCTTCAAGACGTGCAGCATTCTGTGGAGTAAGAGTACTATAATCATTATCAGTTATAGTACTAAGTATTTCTCCTTCTTCTTGCATTAACTTCTTTAATTTAATATAAGTCTTAGGATACTTATCTAATATCTTATTTAAATCAAAGTAGTCTTGATACATGTCTTTAACATATTGACGTTCTACATTATCAATTAAGAATTTTTCAAGAGCATCAGCAGCTTTCTTATATTCAATACCATTACGACCGTTTTCATCTTTAATCTGAGCAAGTTTAAGATTATCTTTAAGAGTTTGTAAAGTATCTAAGAATGTCTGATTATAAGGAAGTAATAAGTTTCCGTTTTCATCTAATATATCATTAAGAGATACATTAACTCCATTCTTATTTGCTTCTTCTATAATCTTAGATACTTCGGAAGTAAATGCAATCTTCTTATCACGAGCATTTATTTCAGCTTTACGAAGTTCTTGCATCATCTTCTTTAGTACTATCTGTACAATAGGAATATGAGTTTCTTGGCTATCGGCTAAATAATATTGAAAGAAATTCTCATCTTCAATAGCAGCAGTAATCTCTAACATTCCCGATTTAATACGAGGATCATTAGTAAGACTACTAATATAAGTATCGAAGTACATTTTAGTACTACGTTTAAGAGTATTGTCTAAAGCACTAATACGAGTAAATTTATCTTTAAGTTGCTTCAATACTTCATTAGTTCTACGCATTCCATCTATCTCTTCTTGTGATTCAGCAACAGCCATTGCTTCGTCTATATTATAAGGTTGAAGAGATTCAATTATAGAGTAGTCACTAATGAAACGATTAATATCATCGAGAAACATTTCGTAACGAGTACGAAGTGCTTCGTCTTTCAACATCATATCAAACAACTTCTTGTTAGTAATACTAATGTTTTCAAGAATCTTTCCGTCTTTGTTTTCAATACGAACAAAATTATGAACGTCAAATAAGAAATCATCGATACGACGATTAGTATAACCATTAATAATTTTAAGAGCTTGCTCTCTCATATTATCATTAAGTTTACTAGCATTATTAGCTCGAAGATCAAGAGTATTGAAAGAATGAAAAGCATCAGTAAGAGCATCTTCTTGAACATTAGCATTATTACGTTCGATAGATTCAATTACTTTAGCTATATAATCGTTAATCTCTTTATCATTATCAATAAGAGCAGATTCAAGAACATCTTCATTTTGGAATGCTTCTTCTGTCTGAACACGAAGTATATTATTGTTAGAGAACTTATCTAGTAGCTGGTTTTGCTTAACAACCTGTTCAAGTACAGCACGTCTAGGATAAATAAGTTTAAGCATTCCATTCTCATTAATTTCTTTATTAACAAGATAATCATGAGTTAGCTTAATACTCTTAGAAGTTACTCTACCTAAATTAGTTACTACATAATTAGTTCCTTCTTTACTATAACGGAACATTCCTCCCGAACGTAGACCAGTATTATCTATCACAGATTGAAGAACAGGAACAAATGCAATACCATTAGTCTTAACATCTGATAAAGTTTGATTAATACTAGTTTTAAGTTGAGTATAATAAGGCGATTCGGAATTATCACTACGTTTAGTTCTAAGTTGAACTTCATTAGCTTCTAATTTAGCGTTAGCAATACGTTCACGTTCAGCAACTAAATCTGCATTATTACGATTAGAAATAGCAACACGAATATTCTCGAAGTTAGTATTAGGAACAACAACAGTGTAGTCTTTTACTCCTGCTTCTTCTAGTTGATTCATAGTATCTATAATAGTTTTATTATCAGAACTAGAGATAACATATTTATTAGCAGGTGATAAGTTAGATGATTCCTTTACGGGGGAAGTCAAAACTATTGCATTAAGAACATCGGCTATTCCTAAATTAGAACCTTCATTAGTTATACTAGGAATAATTAAGAACTTACGAGATTTACTATTAATACCTTTGCTTACTTGTGTAATGGCAGGAATAGAATTATAATAAAAATCTAATGATTTATTAATAGCATCAACAGGAAGAAAACGATTGTTTTCGGGATTAATACTAACATCAGCAATCTCATTGTCTTCTAGCTTATTAAGAGGAATAAGATCAACAATCGAACCACGATTAATAACTTTAAATAAAGTAGATTCGTTAGTATTTTGATACATATTAGTTTTAATATAGCTTTTAGTAACAGGGTCTTTTTCGCTACCAGTAACTATCTTTCTAAGTCTAGCTTCTTTAATACTAATAGTCGCAGAACCTAATTGATTAAAAGTAATTCTAGGAGAATTCTTATACTTCTTATTCTCAAATGAATAAACATCCGGAAGATTAGGATTACTTCTAAAGAATATATCTTTTAATTCATCAATAGCTTGTCCTCTATCTAATGTATCATAAGAACTAGTTTCTTCAATTGTATTCTTTATAAGATTATCAATAGCTTTCTCAGAATCTAATATAATTCCAGTTCCAGTAGATAATCCATTATTAGAATCAATTCCGTTATCTTCTGTATAAAGAAGTTCAGCAGGAATAATTTTACTAACACTACCTCCTTTAAAAGAATAACCTTCTACTACAATACCGTAACGAACTAAATCCATAGCTGTTAGTTTAACAAATGGATTATCACTATTCCAAGCATTACGAAACATTTGATACTGAGCTTCGGTAGATATAGTACTATCGATAATAGTTATTTGATCTTTACTATTACGACGACCACGATATTCAACATTAAGATTCTTAAATAGATTATTATCAGAAGTAACACTTTGCATAATAGCAACTTTATTAGCAGGTGATAATTTCATGAATCTTTCTACGTTAGCTTCTGATAAATCAGAAATATCAAATTTACCTACGATATCAACATAACCATATAATCTTGAACGAATATCTTCTTGACTAGAAAGAAGATTAAGATTATAACTAGGAATAAACTCATTAGTACTCTTAGTTATAAAACGATTAGTATTGACAAAAGTAGATTGAGCTTGTCCTAAGTTGACAATGAAGCTTTCTAATCTCTGAATAGTCTTTAATGAGTTAACATCAAATGCATTAACAAGAGATTTAAAAGCAGGCGTTTGAGTTTTAAATATACCACTATCTTGAATAATCATTTTAGTTGCTATACAACTATATTTAAGTTGATAATATAAAGAAGGATATGCAGATTCTGACTTATCACTATTTACTTCATTGATATTTCTAAATGAAGTTCTAGGATAAATAGCATCTATTAGATAACTTCCATAATCAGAACTAAGAACAGAATTAGTAGATGTTTTACCAGAATCAAAGTTTTTATCTCTTAGTTCTTGAATTCTTTTAAGAACTTGATCAATTTCATTAACTGATTTTCCAGCACCAAACTTATCACTAGTAATAACTCTCATATTACTATTGACTTGATCAGCAATATTTTTATAATGTTCAAATACATTAAGAACTTTAAGTTGAGTAATTAAATCTTCAACGTTTTCGACTTTATCTATTCCATTCTTAAATGAATCATTAGAGTATTTCTTTAATACTTTAACTGGCATTCCTTTTAGAAGAAACTCATTCTCATCTATTCCAATTGATTCGAGATATTTTTTAAAACTATCTAGAGTATCTGTTTTCTTAGCAGTTCTTCCATTTGCTTTAGCTATTGCTATATATAAATCTCGACGAACAGTAGTAATAGGATTAAAACCTTGTTCTCCGAATACGTTATCATTAGCATTTTGTCTATTTATTAATTCAGTAACAATAGGCTGATTAATAAATCGAATAGAAGTTTCATAATTAGCACCACAGTTAACGATAGACTTATAAACATCAAACGTATATAAATCTACGTTAGGAACACCGCCTTCTTTAACACCATCGAGAATCAAAGCAGTAGTTTCAGAAGAATAAGGAGTAAGTAAACGATCATCAATATTAAGATTATCGTAACTCCATCCTAACATATTATGGTTAATAGTAATAGTATTACCTTCACGTTTAACATTTTTTTTACCAAATCGTTTATTTAATATAGTAAGTTTCTTCTTAGCTTCTGTTTCGTCAGCATAACTATAAGTAAATTTAAATCCACCGTATAAACTTTCAATAGTAGTCTTAGCTTTATTACTAATAGAAACAAAGTTATCGTGATTAACTGAAATAGCTTTAAGACGAGCACCAGACATATTAGCATCACGATACCAGTTCTGAGCGATAACAGAATTAATGTTACGATAAACTTCACTAAGATTACCAAAGATAATAGTCTTAGCATTTTTAATATCTTCAAAGTTACTAGAAGATAAGTTCTCACCAATAGATACTGGTAGATTCATTATATTAATAAATGTATCTACTATCTTATTGTTACGAGCATCACGAGTATTCTGTTGAGCAATAGAAAGATTAGCAAATTCTTCTTTAGTATAAAGATTATTATTTTGAGCAAATTGAACAAGTGCGTTGTTAAATACTTCACTATATTTATAACCTTCATCTGTTAATTCTTTTGCAATATCTTTTGCGTCTTTAATATCTTCTCTATCAAGAGTACGACGAATATAATTATAATAACGTTTATCAATAGATTCTTGATCATTACCATCAATATATTCTACTTTATGAGGTTTGCCTTCTTTATCAAAATAAGCAGCATGATAAATACCATAGATACTATCAATATCAAAGTCAGCACCAGTCTGCAATACCCAATCATCCGGAACAACAATAGTAGAACCTTGAGTTTCATCAAGAAGTCCTACTACTTTCATTACACCAATAGATTGTTTACCTTCTGTTGGAATACGATAACCAATCATAGTATCAAGTCCTGCTTTTTGTAAATCTTCAAGTGTTACTTCTTTAACAAGATTACCTTCTGCATCATAAGTATTATATGCTTTTACTTGCCATTTAGGAAGAAGTATTTCTATTATTTGAGAACCATCTTTATGAAAATTAAGTTTACGACCTAATCTATAACCATGTTTTTCTTCAAACTTAGATTGAGTAAACTCTCCTATCTTACCTTTAAGAGATTCTCCTAGTTCAGTCATACCAATATTAGCAACTTGACTAGCATGGAATCCTTTAAGAGTTTGACGAGTAATATTATTAGTAAATATACTATTAACGATACTCTCTAGTTTAGAACGAACTAGATTACTCCAAGCAGGCATATAAGGAAGTCCTGTCTCTGGATTAATCTCAGCATATTTACGATAATTACTATCAAGTCCTCTACGAGTAAGTTCGTCTTTAATAAGTGCAATAAACTTATTATTATCAATAGCTACTGTTTCACCATCATAAGTTATTTCACCTTTGTTATTTATTTCAACTCCAATACGAGAAGCAGCATCATTAAAACTATCTTGAATATTAGCAGTAAAACAATCAAAGAAATCTTTAATAAGACTTTGACCTTCCGGAGTATTACTAATATTATCAATTAGTTTCTTAACAATTTGAAGACCTGCTTTATTCTCACCGTCCATATGTTGAGGAACATCTTGTTGAGTATAAAGATTAGAATAATAACCAGTCTTATAATGAGTTTGAAGAGATGAACTAAAGCTAGCTAACTCTTCTTCCTTACGGGGGAAGTTACCTTCTGAATCCCATAACTTTAATACTTTACTAGTAGTAGCTTTCTCAGTAGTAGTAAAGTTAACTTGAGAAATACCATTATCATTCATCATCTTAGCAAGAGCACCAAGTTCAGTATTACCTAAGAATCTAGGAATAAGAACAAACTCTGCATTCTTAATTTGAATAGGATTAACTAATCCGCCTTCTATTTCTAGATCATAATAGAAGTTCTTTTGAACTTGAACGAACTTACTAATGTCTTCTAGAATTGCACCTTCAATAGGTTTAGATTCATCATAAAGAGCTTCGATAACATCTTTATAATTATCATATTCTCCACGAAGATATATACGACGAACAAATTCATCAAGAGTAATAAATGATTGAGCATCAGTAACTTCGCTACGATCTTTAGAGAATTGTTTAAGAATAAACGCAGCACTTTCTTTAGAAACACCTGCTTCTTTAAGCTGTTTCTTAATATCAGATAAAGTAGAACCAGTACTTTGAACATCTTCAAGAGTGATGTACTTAAACGTACTAGTAATAGGAATAATTTTGTTACCTATTTTAATTCCATCATTAAGAACGAAATCTTTATTATAAAGATTATAAGCAGCATAACTAAGACCGCCTGCTTGATATTCTTTATTACGTTTAATAGTATCACGAGAATCTTTATAAAATGCTTCGTCTCCAAAGAACATATCATTAAGATTAGCATATTGAATCTCGTAATTAAGAACCATCTCAGATATGAACTTATTGAATTCTTGATCACTAGCATTCTTATATCTATCAACATATTGTTTCTTATCTCCGTATTGAGTAATTCCTTCGCGAACTCTATACTTAATATAACCATCTATATAATTATAGACTTTAGCAAGAGTATCATTATCAAGAACTATTTCTAGTTCATTGTTTTCATTACGTCTTATAAAAGTCTTGCTTTCACTTCCCCCGTAAAGGATTGATATCAAGCCATCTTCTCCGAATATCCTGTTTAGATTACGAGATTCAGAACTATCATTCTTATCAATAAGAAGACTTCTAAATTGAAAGACATTACCAGTAGGTTTACCATTCTTAAGAATACTACCTTTCTTATAATGATAATTTAGTTTAGCATTACTAGAACGAAGGTCTTTAAATTCATCTTTAACAACTAGTTTATCTCCAAGAGTAACAATACCATCAACATCATTTGTAACAAACAGATAGTCAATAGCTTGTGCCATAGCATTAAGTTCTTTCTGAAACGAGTTTAAGAAAGACTTATAAATAGCATGATTACGATTAACATTACCGTTAAGAGAAAGACCTTCGATACTAAGTTTATAGCTATTGAATACAAAAGTCTTAGGAGCATCAGAAGGAGTTTGAGTAAAGTATTTAGCACGACGAACTCCTTTAGTTATCTCAAATGAATCTCCTGCATTTGCAAATTCATTAAGAGTAACAATATCCCATTCAAGAGCATTAATGTCTTTATAGGACTTAGATTTATTAGTTACTTCATTACGAATACCATTGAATAATTCAGAACCGAATTCTCTATAATAAGGAGTAAGTTCGTAACCAGTTTCAGTAAGACGAAGGAAACCGGGAATTACTTGACCATTACTAAGTTTCTGTTCAATAAGAATATTAGTATTACGATAAGCAGGAACATCTAAGAATTTAAGCAGATAATCTTTGAATTCTTCATTAGCAGTAGGATTATCATTATAATCTTTATTGTTAACACGTTCAAAGAATCTACCAATATAATTGTTCTTTAGTATATCACTAACAAGATTGTTCTCAGCATTAATACTGTTGAATTCATTTTCTACAATTTGATAATCTTTAAAACGATTAGCAATTCTATCTGCAATCTTATTAGCAGTACCATCAATAGAAGTAAGAGAAGATCTATCAAAATCAACTATCTTATAATCGGGATTAACACTTTGTTTCTTATATTCTTCTTTGTACCAAGCACGTTCAACTGCATTATTACGAGCAATAGTTTCACTAGCATTACTTACAACTTTAATAAATTCTTCTAAGTCAGAAATAATACTATTGATGTTACTAATAGCATCAGCACTATACCCAGAGATATAATTAAGAACGCCTTCGCGAGTGATACCAAAATTGTATCTATTAATAATGGCAGACAACTCCTCAGATATCTGTTGTATCTCAGAGTTTTTAATAGTTTCATCAGAGACATTTTTAATTGAATTAATACGATCAGAAATATTAGAAAGAGCAATAGAATCTTTGATTACTACATTAGGAGTATAAACAAACTTATCAAAACTATTAAGAATCTTATTAAGAAGATTTAGTTTAGGAAACGTATTACGATTCTTAATATTAACGGTTATCTTACCGTCACGTTCGCTCATTTCATTACGTTGCCAAATAGTTTGTTTAAGTTGAACAAATATCTTATTACGCATAGATTCATTAGATTCATCTTCAAGAAGCTTAGCAGCATTCTCAAGATGAGAAGCATCTTTAAATCTAGCAGCAATTGCGTGTAGACTATTAACAAAAGATTCAACATTAGAAAAGTTAGCATAGTTATTGATAACTTTAAAACTATTTGCAAAAGGAACTGATTCGGGAATACCGGAATAAGTATCAGTATCTACATCTGGCTTACCATTAATAAAAGAATTACTTTTAGTTTTACTAAGTTTACCAAACCATTCTTTAACATCTTTACTAACGTTCTTATCAACATTCTTACGTTGATCAGATAGTTCGCTCCAATCAGCTTTAGTTATTTCAGGAACTTCAACATCAGTTCTAGAATCTTGTTCAGTGTTCTCATTAGAATCAGCTTCAATATCAATATCTTCATTTTCATTAACACCAAATTGTTTACTAAGAGAAATAACTTCGGGAGAATTAACAACTAAATCAAATAAGATGTTGTTATTGAAGTTACCGCCATCATAAAGATTAATTATAACAGTATCAATAAATGCTATTTGATCAGAAGTAAGATTAGCACCATTAGCTTTCTTATGTCTTTGCAACTGACCAATAAGTAACTTCTTTACCCATTCAGTAGTTCGTTCTTTATTTTCTTCTTCTTTATTTTTCTTAGATTCTGCTACTTTCTTATTAATAGCTCCTTCTGCTTTAATAAGCATAGTACTAAGAATATTAATAGCATGATCTTCTTTAGCAACATCATCTCCGAATAATCCAGTACGACTAGTACGAATCTTCTGAATATAATCTTGAGCATTAATGACGTTTCTATTATTAAAAGCAATAACTGCATTAACATTAGAAGTAGTCATTTCAGTAGCATCAAATTCTTTACCAGTAATATCTTTATACCATTTTGAAAACTCTGCATCTTCAATAGTAGCAAGATATTCGGTAGCACGTCTTACATCATTATTAGTAAGAGGTAGTATCTTACTTAATAATTCATTTTTAGGAACACAACTCATATCAATTATATAATTAGTTAATTAAATACCAATATCTTCAAATATAACACTAATAAGACTAATATCAAAGTCAGCACTAAGATATTTGAAAATTAGGTGGATCGAGTGCAGCGAAACGCCCGCTGTGCCGCTTTTTCTTGCCTCTGTGCGATTTATATACGCTTCCTTTACTTCTCATCAGTGTAAAATGAAAATCCCGTAGAGAGGCTAGAAATGGCTCATTCTAAGACTCTATACGGGACTTTTGCGCTCAATAGTAGCAATACTACTCACATACGAAACTAAGAGCACCTTCGTTAAACAATCGTGTTACAGTAGCCTTTTGTCGTTCGGTTAAACCTGCAATATACGTATCGAAGTTATCTACTTGTCCGTAGTTATCAATAACCGCACTATCTAGAAGATCAAGACCATCAAAATCATCAAAGTCTGGAATACCAGTAGCTATATCTTCATCAGCAATACTAGTTATTTCAACTTGTGTTTCACCATTTACATCTTGCCCTATTTGAGATAAACGATTACGAATTTCTCCTAACACAGTATTATCAAGATTAGAATTGATCTTACCAATAATATTAGCAATTGCTTCAACTATCTTAGTGAACAAGTTATCGCTTAGTTGATCACCTTTGCTATCATACTTAATAGTAGATAGAAGTCTAGCAAGTTCTCTACTAGTAAGAGCTTCGGTTACAAATTCTTCTATTTGAATTGCACGAGGATAACCTTCTTTAAGATATTTACCATAAGTATTTGCAAGAGCTGAATCAGACTTAATAAACGAAGCAAACTTATCATATAGATCACCAAATGATTGTTCTATATTAGCACGTTCATCATTAAGTAAGAAATGAACTCCTTCATGAACTATCTTAAGAACTTTTTGAGTAGCATCTAATGTTTGCCATTGAGAAGTTAGAACTAGTTCATTAGTACCTGGAACTATACTAGCGAAACGTTTATCATTAATTTCGATAGTAGGATTAACAGTAAGACCTGCTTGTTCTAAAGAAGATACTACACCTAGAAGAGCTTCATCGTTAGTAAGACTAGTAGCTATTTCAGTAATAGTACCACTAATAGAAGTAGAAGGTACAACAGTTGGAGTAGGAAGTTCAGCAGGAGAAGATTCCTTTACGGGGGTGGTCTTCGTGAGCTTCGCTGTCTTACTCCGAACAGGAGCAACCAAAGTAATACGTTTGTTAAACCTGTCGTTAGTAAAATTGAAGTTACTAATAATATTACCATTATCATCTCTAATAGCTCCCAAATCAGTGACTACAACACCATCGTTAGCAACAAATTCATTATAAGAACTATAACCTGTATCGAACCAAACATCTCTATCTAAGTTAGGAATGCGAGCTTCAAGTGTTCCATTCTCACCAATTCTAAACATGTCAGATTCATTAGTAACAGCAGAATTAACTACGTTACGAGTAATAGTAGAATAAACACCTTGCATAGCTTTCGCAAAGTTATTATTTGTATTAGTTGGTCTTGTTCTAGTATTAGGTAGATAAGCAGATAAGTTGTAAGTAGAACCATCGGGATATATAAACTTAACATTAGGATTATCTTGGTTAATATTAAACCAAATAGTAGGAGCTTGTCTTCCAAGATTAGGAATAAGAGCATTACCTTGAACACGATAACCAAATAAAGGTTTACCTGCACCAATATACTTATCTATTTCTTTAAGCAAAGCATCATGAAGATGAACGTTCTTATCATGAGTAGCTTTAAGAAGTTGAGTAAATAAAGAATCAAGACCTTCATTAAATGCTTTAGTATAAGCAGTTTCTTTAGTATGAGAATTAGCCATAGTGTTTTCTCTAGTAGCAGCAGTCATAAGTCTACCTTCTGAGTCTTTAACTACTACTCCAACAACGCCACGTTTAATTCCACTAGCTTCAATTCTTTGACCAGTTTTAATATCAATAATACATTCATCTCCACCACGAACTAATTGAAAACCATTAGTCATATCAGCAGTAGTAACTTCTGCAATACTACTATACTTAGGATTACCACGTCCATCTTTAGCATATATAAGACTACCACTACTAGTACTTCCAATAGTTAATCGTTTAGACTTAGATTTGTTCTTACTAATAGAAGAACGAAGATTATTAATATCAGAGTAAGACTTCTTAATCTTATTCATCCAATTATTAAGAGAATCAGAAACTATTTTACTAAAGTAAGGACTAGCTAATGAAACATTATAATCAAAGAATATAATATTATTAAGATGTTTAACTTTAGTAAGAAGATCAACATCGTTACCAAAACGAGTATTAAGTTCTTTCCATAATTCGTTTTCTTGAAGAGTATTAAGTAGATGACCGAAAGTACTTTCGATATCTGGATTGTTACGAACTTTAAATAGTCTACGAATATTGCTAAGAGTAGCAAGGAATTCTTTAGCGGATTCATCGTTACTACTAACAATATCTTTAAGTCTACTAATGAATGCTATATCATTATTACTAATAGTATATGTCCAACCTTGATTAATAGCAACAGCACGACCGTTTTCATATTTAACAAAAGGAAGTTCACCAATAGTAAGACCTTTAGACTTAACAAACATATGTCCGTTAGCATCTAATTCAACAGTAACAGTATTACCAGTTCTTAACTTACCGATTTGAGTATATACTTTACTATCTTCAAGATTAATAAGATCGAAATAATAACTAGCACTATTATCTTCTTTCTTCTTTTCACTAATCGCTTTATCAAGTGTTTTCTTAGATTCAGCAACAATCTCATTAGGAGCTTTATATTCAACATCAGTACTTATTATCTTACCATCAGCAATAAGGCTATTAGCAATAATCTTCATATCATTATAAAGATTAATAGCATTAGGATTCAAACGTTGAAGATAAACCATCATATCATTAACACTAGTAAAGTTTTTACCTTCAATAGTGTTACCATTAATCTTATTATAAAGATCAATAATAAGTTTAATCTCTTCCACACGTTGGCGCATAGGGTCTAAATCTTGAACAGCAGATTCAAGAGCTCCATCTTCTCCTTCTGTCTTAGGAGTTATTTCTATTTCATTATTAGCAATAGCTATGTTAAGCTCTTCAATAGTAACATCTGCTATTAATTTACCAGCTTTATCATAACCATTAATACTAACATTACCGAAACGACTCTTTTCAACTAATATAGAATATACCTTAACTGGCTTACCTTTAATATAATCAACACTAGAAAAAGGAGTTGAAATCTTATAATTAAAAGTATCAATATTAGCATTAGTTACAGCATTAGAAGTAGTAGCAGTAGAGACTACTTTATCAAGAGTGGCTTTAAGTTGTTTCTCTTCTTCTGTTTTAGGAGCAGGAGCAGGTTGAACAACAGGAGGAGTATTAGTAGCTTCTGTTGGAGTATTTTGTACTTCCCCCGTAAGAGAAGTGGATTGCTGATTTGCTGCTTGCTTAGCTTTATCGGCTTGTTCTTTAGCAAGACGAACTCGTTCATTATGAGCATTAGTCTTAGCAATATTATTTTGAATATCTTTAAGAAGTTTATCTTTATCCTTAGAACTCTTAATAATATCGGCAGCTTTACTAAGAGATACTATCTCTGGATTATTAGCATCTTCTTCTGACATTTGATTATTAAGTACTCTATTAAGAGCAGCTAATTGTTCGTCAGTAGCAGTAGCAATATATCCATTAATAGCATTCTTAGCCGTATCTAATTGAAGTTTAGCAGCACGTTCTTGATCAGCTTTAATCTCTTGAGCTTTACGTTGTACTTCTTCGTTAGTAGTTGCGACTTTACTACGGAAGTTATCTCGATTGATTTCATGATAAAGTTGAAGTTCCATGTTATCAACGTATTCACTATTAATAGCACGAAGTTCTTTCATTACTTTAGTCATAGCGAAGTCTTGTACAGACTGACGATATAACTTCATGTTATCTTCGGATTCAGTAAACTTATCAAGCTCTTGCATTATTAATTCATCTTTAGGTAAACCTAAGACTTCATCATAAGCATAACGAATATTGCGAGAATAAAGTTTATCAGAAGGTGTAAGTAAATTATTAGCATCATCTATTTTATGTTCAATAGTATTTATTAAATCTTTATAGTTAGAAGCAGTAAGTTTATCAATAGGATTCTTACTATCTTTAACTTTGTTATATAGTTCATATGCTTCTTTACGATATTCTTCAAGACTAGCAATAAGAATACGATTCTTAACCATAGGATCAACATATTCTCCGAGTTGAGGAATAGATTGTTCTAATTCATTTTGAATAGATTGAATCTTTTGAATACGTTGATCTAGTAAATCTGCTTCATTAGAATTAAAGATATTCTCACTAATAGCAATATCAAGAAGAGCATCTTCAATGTTAGCACTACGCATAGCAGTAGAATAAGTCTTGTACTTTTCAAGAGTCTTCTCCATTAACGCATTAAGTTCAGCAGTGTCATTAGTAAAACTAGATTCTTCTGCTAAACCATTATCTATAAGTTTCTTCTTAAGACGAGGATCATTAATATAATCTTGAAGTAATTCGTAATTACCAGCACGAATAGCATTAAGAGTAAGGCTAGAAACAAATCTAGTTTTAGCTTCATTAGCCATTGTTTCTTGTTCTTCCGGAGTTAACTTAGCATTACGAGGAGTACCAACACTAATATCTTGACTAACAGTTCCATCATCTAGATAATGAATAATGTTTCCATTAGCATCTCGTTCAAAATCATAAGGATTAAGACCTTGACTTATCTGAGACATTGTATTTTGATACTGATTAAATACTTGTTCACGACCAGTTATCTCAGCAATACGAATCTGTTCATCAGTAATTCCTCCTTTACGATTATTAATAGCAGACATAGTACCACCAAATACAACTCCACCAATAACTCCCCAAAGAGCAGAATTATATAACTGAGGGTCTTGTAGATAATTACGTATTCTATCAATAGAAATAGCTCCTTTATAATCGTTAAGTTGTCCAAGAAGATAACGACCGTAAGCAGTACCTTCTTCTTGACCTATATAGTTAACTGCTTCTTCAAGACCTTCAGATAATTCAGATACAAGAAGATTCTCACTAGAGTTAATTAAACGATTAAACTTACCTGCAATACCAGTAACAGTAGATTTAGCAGCTTGACCTAATGTTTGACTAGCTCCTTCAACACCAGTAGAAGCAAGTCTATCTAATGTCTGATTCTGAGCATAACGAAGTCTAGGAGTAATAGCACGATTAATTTGTCCTAACATCTTATTAACAGCACGAAGCTGCATATAATCAAATACTACGTTAAAAGTATTATAAGAAAAGTTTCTCATAGATGCTTTATCAGCAATAGTTTTAGCGATCGCATCTTTATCATCAGTACCTGCTTCGTTAACAATGTCTTGATTATCTTCTAACCATTTACGATATTCAACATCAGACATATTACCAAATAGATCAGTAGCTTCTTGATGAATCTGTTCTGCAACACCACGAGCTTCTTGATAATTTTCACCAAGACGCATACCTATTGCAGTAATACCATCTTTAGCAAGAGCTTGAACTCTAGCCATATTATAAGCATTATCTAGTTTAGTAATTGCACGAGCTTTATTCATAGCTCTTGCAACAGGACTACTAGTTTTAGCTAATGTTCCAATTCCTTTACCTATTGCACCAACACCTTTCTCAAAAGCCATACCGGGAATCATAAGAGAAAGAGAACTAGCAATACTAGGAACTTGACTAAAGAACCAACCTGAGAAGTCATCAAAGTCAAATGCTTTATCGGGATTTTCACGATAGATAGGAGCAAGCTCATCTCTAACATAATCAGAAATAGTATCTCCTGCACGAGTAATAGGATTACTAAAAGGTTTATCATCCCAAAGACCACCAGTAGCTACATCTACTAACATACCTATACCACCAACAGTATCTCCAAGAACTGTACCTATTGTTTGAACTAAAGTATTACCTGCTTGTTTCCATGCAGACTGATTCTTAGCTCTAAGTTTTTCAAGTTCTGATTGAGATTGATATTGATTAGGCTGAGCACCATAACTAGCAAGACTATCATAATCTTCTGCTTTACCAGTGAATACGTTAGTTCCCATCATGTTAGATAGAACATCTTTCTTCATTGATTCAGCATCAGGTTTATATAGTTTTATAGATTCATTAACAGAATTAGCCCCAACACTAGTTGGAGCTGTTTCTGCAACCTTAACTTTTTCAAATATATTATCGGGCATAATTACTTCAATAATTCAATCATTTGTTGTTGGAAATCAGTACTAACATTTTCACCTGTAAGATTACGATACATAGAATTGAATCGTTGGAATAATGCAGGACGTTGTTCAACAGGAACTTCAGTAATAGAATTAACACCTGCGTCTACCATGACTTTATGGAATATTCCGGCAATTATATTATCTTGTTCCTTTACGGGGGAAGCAGCAATCGAGCCATTACGAGCTTGCAGTTTCTCAATCTCTGATTTAACAGGAGCAAGAGTAGCTTTATTAGCATAATTATTAGTAAGCAGATCAGTCATGTCTTGAAGATTACCAGTAATTTGACCACTACCAGTTTCTACCGTAATTCTAGGATTACCATTTTCGTCTGTACTATAAAATGCTTCATAACTTCCATCTCCTAATTCAGAATCAGATAGTTTATAACCACGTTGTAAAGCAGAATTGTATTTAATTCCATAAACAGTACGAGCTGCTTTAACAGCAGGTATTTCTGAGAATTGTTTAATAGCATTATTAAGTGGAGCACCTACTATAAAATAACTACCTGCATCAAGATAATTAGGTTCTTTACCATCTGCTCTTCTAGGACTATTTTTAGTAGTCTTTGGAATATATGGAAGAGTAACTGTCATACCATACTCACCAGTAGCACTATCAACAGCCCATCCAGGAATTACTCGATTCTTATCTTGAGTATAACTAGCAGCAATGTTCTCAACAATATTTCTACGCATTTCGCTATCTTCTACTTGAACTAGTTTACCGCTTTTATCTCGCATAAGAATCTTTAATGCTCCTCCGTCAGCAGTAGAAAGATTCTTAATAGCAGCTTCCGAATAATCATCAAGAAGATTCTTAGTTATTATTTGACCGTCAACAGTAACAGTTTGAGGAATATAGAAATTCTGTATTTGAACAAAGTTACTAGGAAAACTACTATCTAATCTTTCAGTAGATTGTTTAGATAAATTAGACACTTCTCTATAAATACTAGCAATAGAATTCTTTCTATCTCTTCCTTCCCAACCATTATATATTTTAGCATGAGACTCAAACTTAGCAGGAAGTTCTTGAGAAGAACTAGAAAATCCTACTTGGCTATTACCAATAATATCAGCTATTTCTGGAGCAGCTTTAGTATAAGCATCTTTAGATATATAAATATACTCATCGCCATTTACTTTTTGATAACGAATGTCTTTAGATGTAAAACCTAAATTAGCAAGTTTGGTACGAATAGTAGATAGATTATCCGGAGTATTACGAACTAATACTCTATCATTAACTTTACCATTAGATTCTACAAATAATTTATTAATAGCTTTAGCGTACTTTTGCTGATATGGATTATCGCTACTAGCCATATTACCATTACTAAATCTTTTACCTAAGAAATCAACAGCTTGAACTTCTTGTTCAGTAAGATGAGATTTCATAGCTTCGAGACGGTTAGTATTAGTTTGAATAATATTACGAAGATTCTCAGCTTGAGCTAATAATTCATTACGAGCATTATCAGTAATGCTAACATTTTGATTAATACGAGCACGAAGTTCAGCATATGCTTGATCGTCAGTAAGATTTTTATCTATATTATATTGAGCATACATATTTCCTAGACTAGTTTGAGCATCATTAAGAGCAGACGTTAACTTACTAGGAGTATCTGGCTGAACTTCACGAGCACCAAAAGGAGAATAGAAATCTGTAATAACTCTAAGTTCTTTAGGATTAGCTGATGCAGTTTTAGCAGCTTTAGCAGATGCGGCAGCTGCTTCTTTACGACGAGATTCCATTATAGAGAAACCAATACTAGTATCAATACTAGAACTAACATGTTTGTAAGCAGAAGCAGCATATCTAGGAGCAAGTAGATTTTCTTCGAATTCTTCTTGACTCATAATAGTACCGTCTTTCTTAGTAACAAGATTATTCTTATCACCACGACTAGCTTTCCAAGCATTAACAATATAATCTTGTTTAAGAGAAGCACGAGCACCGGGAGTTTGATTAATAGCAGCTTCGACTGCTTGACGAATCTTAGCAGCATCTAATTTCTTAATACCACTAGCAGTTTTAAGATAAGGTAAATCTCCTTCTGCAATACTGGCGCCACTTTGTTTAATATTACCCTTATCATCTCCCCATACTAACTGTTCTCCTTGTGAAGCATCAACACCAACAGTAGACAATGCTTTACGATATATCTCATCAATATCTACTTGAGTAACAGGACGATAATTAGGAGTAAAAGTAGTACCACCAGTAATTCTACCGTTTTCATCAGTAGTATCTTGATAGTTATATTTATTCTGAGCTAAAGCATATGCTTTAATATCACCATCATATTCTTTACTAGAATTAATTTCATCTTGAAACTTCTTATATTGTTGCTGATATCTTTCACGACCAATCAAAGCAGGATTACTAGCGACTTCTCCTGCTAACTTAGTAGCAGTAGTTAAAGCAGTAGCATAACTTCCTTCTTGTGCAGCAGCTTCAATTTGATTATTAATTTGTTGACTATAATCAGTAAGCCATTTGTTTTCTGCTTCATTAAGTTCCTTATTAGCAAGAAAGGTTTTAATCTTATTAGCAGTATCAATAGCAGTTTCATGCTTCTGCTGTAACGTATTAAGTGTAGCAGAATAAGCATCTAAGGGAGCGGCAACCCGTTCTCTTTTCTGATAACCTGATGTTTTAATATCTATTGGCATAACTTCAATTATTTAGTTTTACGTTTACCACCACATCTATATAGATAACTCATCTTAGATAATCTCTTCATGTTCTTATCCATATTCTTTTCAAACAAATCTACTTGTTCGGGAGTAGCAGACATTTGAGCAGCAAGACGAAGTTTATCCATTTTCTTTTTATCTCTTCCGAGTTGATAATCTCGAACAGCACCAGTAACACTATCAATCATTGCAGTACGGTTGTTAGCAATTGCTTGAATCTTATCGTTCTCAATCTGAGTAACCATATTATTGTAAGCATTAGTAGTGGCAGCATTTTTAGCAGCTACACTTTGACGATTTATTGCATCTTGGTTTTGCAATTGAGTCTCTATATTTTCTTTCTCACCTCTAATACGATTACGCTCAGAAAGAGAAGTATTAGAAACTCGTTGACGTCTAGCAAGACTAGCAACAGAACTAGCGGTATTACCTGCTATATCTCTACGAGTTGTTAATTCATTCTCAGTAATATCTGACAATTGAGGATTAACATTGATAGTAGTCTTTAGTTTTGCAGGAGCTACTAACTGAGGCTTTTGTGGAGTTTGAATATTATTAATACTAGATTTATTCATTAAGCCACTAACTAAACTTCCAACTGCACCAATACCACTACTAACTACATCTTCATTCTTTTTAAGAAAGGAACCAATCTTACTTAAAGCACCAAGTTTAGCAATTTTAGAATTAGTAATACCTTTTTCTTTCTTAAAACTTTCTTGTTCTTTAAAAGCAGAATCAGTTTGTTTAGGATTACTAATTGCTTTAGCAGCAGGAGAAAGACCACTACGAGTAAGAGGAAGAGTACTAAGAATCTTCATCTCTTTATCTTTCTTATCAATCTTAACAACTTCTCCGGCTTCTGCTTCGATACTGTTCTTACCTTTACCAATAACAATACCGCCTTCTGTATGTTTACGACCTTGAAGAAGATAAGAGTTATTACCAATAGGAGTAGCAGAACCACCAGAAGTTATAACTGGTGTTACTCCTTTACGGGGGAGGTTTGTCTTTCCACCTTTCTTCATAAGTTGATTACGAATATCATCATAAACTTCTTCATTTTGTTCAGCTTGCTGAGTAAGAATACCAGCTTGCTGTTGAGCATTATCCATCTTTTGTCTACGTTCTGCTTCAAGTTGAGCAGCTTTCTCAGCCTTACGTTTCTTAGCACCACCGATAATACCACCTATCAATTGAGTACCAACTGAAATAGCAGTACCAATAAACGCTTTAGGTCTTTGTTGTCTAACTGTTGTTACCATTATTCTCTATATTTATTAATATAACATTCAACATTACTTAGTGTAACTTTCGCATCTGTTTGATGAATGATAAAACGAATACCAATATATTTACCATTAATTAAACTATCTCGTCTATTATAACGAGTAAGTTCAGTAATACGATTCTTATCTTCATCATCTAATATCTCTATTGCATATTTTCCAGTGATTCTTTCTATTGGTTCGATAGTCTCAACAGAACGAATTATATTACGGAAGTAATTAAAGTTCCATTTACCGTGTTCATAATATGCCTTAGTAAGATTAGGAACATTACGTTCTTCACTACTAATATCCCATTCGGATGATATGCAAGAGTTTGTAAATATAAGAATTTTATCTCCGCTATAATTAATATTACCTAGCTTTCTTATATCATAAGTGATATAATTAAGAAGTTTAATTGTTTCAAACTGAAGATTAAATACTATATCTACAACTGCACAATGAGAATCTTTATCACCAAGATAGAACACATTCTTATCTGCTGGAATCTTAAATATTCCATAATCAAGATAAGTATCTACTTTAATATCTCCAATACGACCAATAATATTCTTAGAAATATCGTTAGTAATATAAAGAGAAGTCTTAGTATTAAAGTATTTAGCGAAGTAATCGTGATGACTTACCCAAGTATTAGTTATAAATGAATAAGAAGTTGTAACGATAGTATCCTCCCCCGTAAAGGAAAGGAGCAAGCGATTAGCTTCCTTATCCATGCCTAGATCAATACGAGTATTAGCAGTAAGAAATCTATCTATTACTTGTTGAATACCATCGGTAATATCATTAAGTTGTTTATCATCAAAACGATATATCTTACGTTTACTTCTATCGAAGAATATATAACCTACTTCATTACAAGTGAAAGAAGTAAAGTCTTGCAAACCTCCGTAACCTTTCTCACTAGTAAATACTTCTTGATATTCAGTATCAAAAGCATCAGGCATATACATTTGTACATCTTTATCACGAGTAGCAAGAGTACTATCTCTATTAAAGATAAACATTGAATGTTCGCAATGAGCAATAAGATAAACACCGATACCTAAGATATTAATAATATCTCCTTTGTTCTCACTAATAATTTTATAACCATCAGCAGGAAATTGTCTCCAAGCATTATTAGTAGATTCAGATTGAATAACATTACTTCTACGAATAAACTTACCATAACTTTCTATTTGATTAGAAAGAGCAGTAGGATTATAAGCATTAAGTAAAGGACGAGAGTAATCACTATATCTAGAAGCAAGTTCATAAAGACCATAAAGAGTAGCAGCAGTAAGTTGTTTATTCAATATGTTCTTAATGATATCTTCGCTATTATCTCGATAACTAAAATATACTTCTGGAACTTTACCTACTTTAATCTTAGCAGAACGAGGATAACGAACTTGCTTATAGATTTGAACAGCATTAACATGCATCATATCACGACCACTAGTATTAGTATTAGGGTCATTAACAAATGCAAGATAATACTTGCCGACTACATTAGCAGGATCAATAGCATAAATAGGTTGCCATTCTCCTGCAAATTCAACACCACGTCCATCAAACATAAAGATAGAACTGAATCTAGTATAACCGGAAACATTCTGTCTTTGTGCATTATTTCCATAACTACTAGTTTCTTTAGTAGTATAGAAATTAGGAGCTAATCTTATTAGCTTAACGTTATCTTTCTGAATATATAATTCTTGATTAACACGAAGAAGTCTACCAATAGTAGTAGATTTATGTGATTCGCCATTACTATTATTATTTATAGCAACAGGAGTTGGTTTTCTTCCATTAGCATAGAAACTAAGTTTATAATATTGACCTGCCTCAGTAGATACAAGTTGTGTATATTGAGAAAGAGCAATAATAGTAGAATTAGTAACGTCAAGATAACTATTAAGATTATCCATCGTATATTCTTCTGAACTACCCGGAAAACAATCCCAAGTTACGTAAGTAGATACATCTTGTGTAGTAGCTTCGTCTCTAGTTTTAAAAGTAGTATATAGAAGATCTACTAAAACATTAGGGACTCCACCTTTCTTAGTAACATATATATCTTCTGAATAGAACTGAGTTTCAACAGCGTCGGCTGCTAAACTTTGAAAGTTAGCATTTCTAAGAGTAACAGAAGTAGCACCAATAGCCATATCTCTATGTTGATCTATAATACCATCTCCAACAATAATACTATCTATTTCTTCATAACTAATAAAATATCCAACAAATCCTTCATACATTGGAACGTTATCAAATACAAAGTTTCCTTTTATTCTATGTGGAGTACGGAATAAACGATCTCCGTTATTATTAGTATAAGGACAAAGATAAGTAATTCTACGAGTATTATTAGTTTCAAATCGAGGATCGAGATTAAACCAATAATAATCAACACCTTCAGTTTCAGACATAGCAATAAGTCCTAACTTATCTTTAATAGTACTATCATTATAATTAGGATAAGAAGGATTAGTCTTAGCTGCTCTAATGGCTGCAACTACATCAGATACTTTAGTGTCATCATAACAAGTCATATAGATTGGTCTATCGTACTCGCTAGTCTGAGTATTACTATAAGTCCCAATAGTTATTTGAACTCCTTTCTTAGTTTCGCCAATACGCATATTATTGTTCTCAATAATAATACCGTCTGTATAACTTCCATCGGGATATACATAATGAACGTAGAAACGATATACTTCATCTTCGATAGGTTTAGCATCTACTGTATAATTAAGAGTATTTCCGTATTCATCTTTTTCTGAATAAACACCTACTCTAATATTAGAAGTATCTATTTTACTTATATCTAACTTACGACTTTCTTCTTTATAATTAGCAACATATAATCTATTACCATAGTTACACATTGTTTTAACATTATAAATATTAAAATTGTTAGCAGAATTAAGAACTTCATTTACTGAAAGTTTCTCTAGTACATTACGATTACCAGTAATATGATATTTACCACTATCACTAAATTGATAACTACCTAAATTAAATGCTTCTGTTCCGTCTTTATAAGTACAAACATAAGCAATTTGAAATGATTTAAACTTATTACTAGTTTTATTATCTATTTGAATATCTAGATCAATAGAACTAGAAGCATAATCAGTATCCTCAGCATAACCATCATTAAGATAATAAGTAGGATCCCAATTACGAGTAGTTCCTCTACTACCTTGAAGAGTAATAGAAGAAATAGAACCAGTCTTAAATGGAGCATCAATATAGATAATAGTTCCTAAGTCTTTCCAACTAGTATATTCATAATTACTAATTTCAAAACGAATAAATACTAGATAAGTTCCAACTCTCATTCGTCCTCCAACAGCAGTTCCACTATCAAGTACTGTTACTTGCGGAATAGCAGGATTAAGAGTATAAATATCATCAGAACCTAAGTCAGCGTTATTTAAGTTTATAACTTTAAGAGGAACATCTTTATCAGTATTACGCTCGCTTATAGCTACAATAAGATCACCGCGAACATTATAAGTATAAGTACCGAATACTTCTCCACCATACCAATTCCAAGAATTAGCAACTTGATTAAGTTCTTGTGTTTTTTCATCAAAACGATAAATGTTATTATTATCGCAGAATATAACAAGTTCGGTAGCGCAAGGAATAATACCTACAATCTTTACATCTTCATCTAAAGTAACAATAGTTTCTAAAGACTTTTCATTCTCAATAGAATTACCATCTTTAGAAACTACTATATTCATTGCATGAGTAATAGAACCATTCTTGATAAATTCTATTCCATCATCTTTATTTAGTTCTTTGATTATTTCCATTAGCTTCTCGGTCTAAAAGTTGCATTGAAGAACATAGACGACCAACCACTATAAATGTCGCCTTGATTATCAATAATAACAGATGCTTTAGCAGCGTTACGAGCTTCTCTCCAAAGATAATATGGATTAATTAATTGATTACCTTGCAAAGAATAAACAGGATGTTTAGTTCCTCTACTAAGTATCTTCCACATACAATACCATTCTAAAGCAGTAACTAGTTTACCATTATTAGGAATAACAGGAATATCACAATGAAATGTATTACTATATACTGACTTAACAGAAAGATATTTAACTGTAACTTTATCTGCATCAAAGTTTAGTTCAATAGAATTACTACTCTGAACATAAACATAATTACGATTAGAATTATGTTCGGGATAGGGTTCTACTACACGTCTACTACGTTTAGTATTACTTTTATCTTCTTCAAAGTAATAAGTTCTAGATTGATTACAACAGCTTTTAGATTCTTTAGCATTAGGTATTTCACAACCATCTACATAAACACTAAATGCATTTACACAACAAGGAAATTCAGCGATTCTATCATGAACTTCCACAACCATTTCTTTTTTCTCATATTGAAGGATTCCCATTTCATTCATAGCATCAATACACCAAGCAGCTACACGAGGAATGTAATCACTTGTCATTATATTGAAGTCATTATCTAAACGAGCAATTATGCCTTCTATCGGTAATACCTCTTTGTTCATCATTTCTTATATATTTAATAGTATAAGTTTCATCAAACTTAACAATCATAGATAGTCTAGCCATAGTGTCAATTGGATACTTAATAATATCTTCAATCGAATTACACTTAGACATCATAACTTTACAAGTCTCAACAGTTCGTTTATTACAAGGGATAAATTTAAATAAACCTCTAAACTTAAAATTAGCATCTATAAGAACAAGTTGACACCACCACGGACTCTGAAGATAAGCAACATATTCAACACCGTTATATGGAACTCCTTTACGTTTAGCAGCAATAGCATCATCATGATCATATGGAATTTTACCTTCTTCAATAAGTTTAGCTTTGTTCTTACGAGTTGTTTGCCAATCTATCATCTTCTTTCGTTTAATAAGATTTCCAGTACTATTATAAACGTCGCCTCTACGAACTCTTTCAATTAAAGCACAACCAAGTTTATTATTGAACTTAACTATTTTGCCTCGAAGAACTTCTCTATTAACTTGTTCGTAATATCTATATAAATAAGTACGAAACTGTACAAGAGTTATATCTTTACGATTCTTAATACGAATCAATAAGTTCTTGCTAGTTTTAAGTTTACCAATAACAACAAAATAACGTTTAAAAGTATTATAGATATCTCCGTACTTTAACTGTTTGGCTTCTGAGAACATAGCATAGACTTTATCAACATTGTTTTCTAATCTATGATTAGCATCTGGTTCATCAGTATTCCATTCCCAAAAGTTATAAAGACAAATACCAAATATACTACGTACTTCGTCTCTACGACTTTCAATATTGAACTTTAGCTTATTTAGTAAAGATGAATAATGATTTATCTTACCTAGAGTAAGTTGGTAATCTTCATTACTTGTTTCAATGAAACGTTTATACATATGACGATAATCATATCTATCCATCTTTGGACTTATCATACTTCTATATCGGGATTTTGATTAATATTATCTTTAACAGGAACTTCATTAGTAATACGTTCTACGTTAAGTAGATTGCGTTTATATATTACATCCTTAATACGTTCAACCATATCTTCAGGAATAATAAATTCATTATCGTCTCCACTATTATCGACAATACCTTTATGAGTTTCGATAGGAATTTCAGTAGGTATTTCAAATGGAGATTCAATAACAATTGCACCTAATGAATTAATAAGAGAATTACCTTGACTATTAATATATAAATAACCATTTATATAATCATAAGTTGGCAACTTACACATACCTGGAAGTTCAGCATAAAACTTAGAAGAACTCTCTTTAATAAAAGGAATAGCTAAGTTATCGAATCCAACAGTACGAACACTTAGAAAAGGAAGATTGTTTTCAAGTCTTACAGGACGAGGAACTCTTTGAGCACTACGTTTGACCTTATACTTTATAGTAACTAAAGATTGAAATATATCTCCATCGGGAACATCAATAATACTTATACGATAACGTTGCATAAGTATCTTATCAATAGCTCCATGACGTTCGTAACTTTGACGAACTTGTTCATTAAAAGTATGAATAACAGCAGAACGAATTGTCATTCGTGTAACATGATTATTACTTTGATGAACAGCATGAGCTATCTCAGAAACAATTTGATTAATCGAAGCCATTGTTATAAATATTAGTTGCTAACAAATATAACAATTATTTCATCAATAACAAATAGGAATAGTAGAAACACGAACAATAACTCTAATAGTAACAGCAAGACCTAGATGAAAAGGATAGTTTGTAAAGATAAATTGATGAGTGACGCATTTTAAGAAGCGTAGAGACAAGGTTAGTGCAAAGTCGGTTAGTTGTTAAGGTTGAGGCTATGAATGTAATGTAGGGAACGAGAGGCACTAAATAGAGAGTGTCTTGCTTGTTACTTCCCCCGTAAAGAGATGTGAACCGTACATGACTTCCGGATACAAGAAGAGCTAGTACAATCGGCAGTACTAGCTCTAAGTCACTCCTTTACAGGGGTGGTAACAGCAACTCATTTATCACTGTTATCTTCTCTCTCAATCTTTCTATAATCAATACCAAATCGAACAAGAATAGGTTTAATAATCCAACTCCAAACAACGGGTGCGAGAATAATGCTATTAATCAAAACTTTAACATCTCCAAGTTTCAAACTAAAATAGATGATTCCGAGGATAAATGCACAAGCAATTGTAATAACTCTTTTAGTCCATGTTTTAACAGGCTTCGGCCCATTATTAGCATCAATTGCGCTAATTACAAGATAAGCAATAACGTTAACGCTGATTACAAATCCAAAATCAAAACTTTCGGCAGTAGTTCTGATAATCTCTTCGAGAAGTGACAGGAAACTCATAAGATAAACAGTAACATACCGAATGTTCCACAAAGGATAACGCTAATAACTTTAATCCAAATTAATGTTTTAGCAGGAATCACATCTTTAATCTCTTTGAAAGCAAAACTAGCTATGACTATCATCAATAGTAGTACGAATAATACTTTAACTACAATCCCCATGAGTACGATGTTTTTAATGTTTTCTATGTTTAATACGATACAAAGTTATTTATTATATTGGTATATACAAATAAAGAGAGCTACTTTTTGTAACTCTCTTTATATCAATTAGTTGTAGTAGGGATTACATCTCGTTGAAGTACTTCCATACCTTGTTGCCATCGAAATCATCATCTTCGAACCAGAAGTCAACAGCACTAGCAATAATCTTTTCATCAAAGTTACTACCAAACCATTTCTCAAACAGTTCGCAATAATCATGATACTGTGCGTTAATAGCAACATAAATATCTCCAATAGTGTAACCGTCAGCATCTCTAAGTTTCTCATAAACTTTATGAGCTTTATCCATGTCAAACTTCTCACCTACATACTTTTTATCACCTTTCACATGATACATTTCTTCAACAGTATCATATGCTTCTCTTTCATCAAAATGTTCATCGTGATCACGACGATGTTTACGACTTCTATGTCTATCATCGTCACCATCATAACCGTAACCTAGAATTCTCATAATATGACGATCATCATCTTCACGATATTCTTCATCTCTACGAGAATTTCTACGGAAACCAATTTCATTACGAGGAGACATACTTCTACTGCTACGACCACGACCACGACTTTCAATGTAATCCATTATTCTATCATACATCTCATCGTCATCTCGTCTATCATAACGACGAGAACGACCGCGATCTCCTTCACTATATGGTATTTCTCTCATAATATTATTCTTGTATTAATAATTGTCTAAACGTTTCTAAATCAGACTGATTAAATACAATACCTTTATTAATAAAAGGAATAGATAGAGTTACATTACCACGAGATATATTACCGTCACCAATAAGAGGAATAGTGAAATCGTAGTTATCAATAGAATTAATAATTTCAATCTCTTCCGTAACAATACCGTCAATATCAATATTCCCATCAGCATCGGCAATCTTTCTTAACCATTTATCAATACCATCCATATTGTTAACAATAGCACGTTTAGCTAAAGGTTTCACTAATTTAATAGCTGGATTAGTAGCACCAAGACTATCTATCTGAGATAAGATATATTCTTGAATCTTAATCTTAACTTTATCTAGCTGTACCATTTGTTAAAGAATTAATGAAAGCATCGTAAGTTAAACTAGGATTAGTTTTACTAGCTTCCTTGAAAGCATTAAACAATTCCATATCTCTCTGAGTCTTTTCAACAATACCAGTTTTTAAAGACTTAACAAGTTTAAGTTGAGTAGTTAGAAGATTACGACCTTCTTCACTATTTTCAATCTTAGCTCTAACTAAATTAAGAACTTCTACTTGTACCATGTTTTGAAGAGCGTTATAGTTATTAACGTATTCTTCATTACTTAGTAATAGCTGACGTTGTTCATTAGTTAAAGGTTCAACTTCTGCATCAATACTATCCCAAAGACTAACTTGAGCGACTTGAGGCTGTTGACCGAGTTGTTGCTGTTGCTGAACAATAGCACCTTGTTGCATTTGTCTTTGGCGTGCCATTAACAGTTGTTTCTGACCTTCTAACAGTTGAATCTGTTCGTCAATCTGAGTACCTGCTAAAACTGGATCGCCACCACCTAGTATAAATTGATTCATAACTCTATCTATCTATTGTATTTAATTACTTGAATAACATTATGCTGCCGGAGCAGGAGTAGTCTGAGACATACCGCAAGGCAAACAACCGTTAGCGTTTCTACCAACAAGACCAGTAGTAGTAGGTTCGTTAGGAAGAACAGTAACACCGTAGATAACATTGCAAGTCTTACGGTCAACGTAGTTAATACCAGCAGTAAATGCCTTTTCAATCTCACACTGAATAAGCTTGTCTTGATACGGACGAACAGCACTGTTAACAGCAACCTGACACTTAAGACTGTCAATCTCTGCTTTAAGAGCATCGTAGTTATCACGCTGTCCTTTATATAAAGAGAAGTCGGCATCAATCTGAGACTTATACAATCCGAACATTTCACTGTCAATAACTTGACGATCTTGGAAACGTTGGTTCTGCTGAGTTAAAGCCCACTGATAAAGACCACCTTGCAAAGCAAGAGTATCTTCACAAGATTTAGCCCATGCTTGGAAAGCACTAGGAGAAGCAGTTCCTGCACCAATTCCTGCACCGACAACATTGATATTAGTAGAACCATCTCCTAGCATACCGCCACCACCAGCTGCGCCTAACAAACCAGTTGAACGGCGATTGTTTCCAAACAATGCCCAAGCACCAAGAGCAGTACCAATAATACCAAGAGTTAAACCGGCATTAGCTTTACCGTTAACATCACGACGACCGTAACCGTCCATTCCTGCTCCGTTATAACCTTCGGGAACAACTTTTACTTTTTCAA
>ENA-ORNP01000084-ORNP01000084.1-human-gut-metagenome-genome-assembly--contig:-NODE-84-length-99858-cov-13.441660_pt1 | contig 99858 bp, 80 predicted proteins | sample MGYA00242119_ERZ509030 | MGnify/ENA primary metagenome ERZ509030 (study PRJEB26280, sample SAMEA2338708) | human gut metagenome | biome: human gut; feature: human-associated habitat; material: faeces... | reverse complement strand
TAACCACCGGTGACAAATATACCGAGGCGGTCTGTTAAGCGATATTCCAGATTGACGCGTGCCTGGAGGGCATAGAGGCGTGCAGGGAAACCGTAATCTTTATTCTTGAAGTTTTCGATGTGCTGGAAGCCCAGGTCACCGCTGATGAACAACTGCTTGTACAAAGGTAATTCGAGGCCGGCACGATAGAAGAGGGAGGCGGAAAACTTATCGCTGAAATCCAGATAATGTGTACTACCGCCTAAGATGGTATAGAACAACTTGTTCTTGAAACGGGCACCTACATTCAGCTTTGTAGTGTTTCCTCCGAAAAGCATTAGCTGTACTTTCGTATCCGGATTGGCATTTACCAGACCTAACTGGAAGCCATCGAAGTTCTCCTTATAGTAATTGAATAATCCAATTTGCAATCCTTTTCCGCTTTTTGCCATGTTCATGGGGGCAAGTTGTGCACCGGTAAAACTTCCGCCTACCACGTTACCGAGTCCGGATATTTGCATACCGTGCATGTCTTCTCCTGTGATGTTACCCAAGCCGCTGATTTGTATGCCTCGCAGACTTTGGCCTACAATATTCAGAAGCCCGGAAGTGGTGATGCCATTGAAGCTCTCACCTGCAATATTGGCTAATCCTGCCAGGTGCACACCCGAAGAGTTTTCACCGCTAATGTTCAGCAGACCACCTATGATAACACCACTGGTGTTGTCTCCTGTTATATTGGTGAGCCCCGAGAAAATGACACCTTGTGCATGATTTCCCGTGATGCCGACTAAACCGGATATGGATACGCCACTGAGATTATTCCCATTCACGTTACTGATACCGGCAATCTGGACGCCTCGCATACTGCCTCCTACTAAGTTGGCAAGTCCTGTGATTTGTACACCGTTCATGTCACGCAACACCACTCCACCCAGTAGATTGATACCCACGCCGTTCAGGCGGTTCATGGAGGAAAAAAGACCGAGGTTGAGGCAGGTACTGCCGACAGTATCAGTCTGCTGTGTAGACATGTTCTTCCACAAGGATAGGTTGATGCCGACAGGCTCTCTGTCTTTCTTTGTTGTTGACGGACTGTCAGTGGTCTGTGCAGGGAGTGTACCCGCAACCATCAGTAATGCAATAATGGATGGAAATAATCGTCTCATTGGTTTCAATCTTTAATTTCGTCCGGCCAAGGGGCTAATTTGCCGGTGGCACGAAGCGTAGGACGCTGTGCATCTACCGACCGGAGATAGTTACTTAATTTCTGTGCTAATTTCTTTACGATACGCGGATTCTTTATAGCCACGTCGTTTTTCTCGCTGATATCTTCCGGAATATTAAACAGTTCACGTTTACCGTCCGCAAAGTAATATACAAGTTTCCAGTCACCGGAGCGGATGGAGCAGGTAGCCCCAATACCTGGGCCCGAAGGTCCCCAACTATGGGGATAGTGCCAATAGATATCACGATCCTTGACTTTGCCCTTTCCTGTCAACAACGGCATAAAACTGATACCATCCCGTTTTTGCACGGTAGTGTACTTCTGGACACCTGCTATCTCAAGAATAGTCGGGTAGAAATCTTCAATCATCAGATAATCTCCACATTTCGTGTCCGGAGCTACTACACCGGGCCAGCTCACGATCATCGGTTCGCGTACACCGCCGAGGTAAGCCGCCCCCTTCCCTGCCCGGGCCGGGAAGTTCTGGTCGCGATTCCACGTCCCCTGCCGCGGCCAGATTGCCTGTCCGCCATTGTCTGACATGAAAAGCACAATGGTGTTCCGCGCCACGTCGGGCTGGCTTTCGAGGAAGTCGAGCAGGTCGCCGAGGCTCTTGTCCATCCCTTCGACAAGGGCGGCGTGGTTGATTTCGGCGTCGTTCAGCGGCTCGCCAAGTTGCTCGTCGAACACGCCCCGGCCGTCGGCCGTGCGGTAGTTGGGCGAGAAGCGGCGGTCCTCGTCGTAGGGCACGTGGATGGCGTAGTGCGACATGTAAAGATAGAACGGCTGCCGGCGCGCGATGGGCACGCGGAGCGCCTTGATGGCCTCGCGGGTCAGCGCTTCGGTCAGGAACGTGCTGTCGGCATAGTAGGCCTCCAAACCGGCCACGTGGAACACGCCCTCGCCATACTGCCGCTCGCCCAGATAGCTGGCCGGGCCTCCTGCTGCACCGCCAGCAATGTTCACATCGAAGCCCATCGCAAGCGGATCAGCGCCCGCCGTGGTCTCGGCTGCGAAATGAGCCTTGCCGCAATGGATGGTGTAGTATCCATGCGCTCTGAGCAGCTCAGGCAATGGAGTGATAAGCGCGGAACGCGCCGTGTCGTGCGGCGTGGCAGTGGCTTCCGGCTGAATGCCGTTGCAGTTCCACTGAGGTAGAATCAGGTCGCCGCCCGGCTGGTCGGTGGTCTGGCTGTAATGAAGAGTCCAGTTTGTCACCCGGTGGCGGGCTGCATTCATGCCGGACATCAGACTGCAACGTGAAGGCGACGACACGGCACAGGCGTAGGCTTCGGTGAACTTCACGCCCATTCGTGCCAACCTTTCCATGTTCGGCGTCCGATAACGTTCGTTAAGCGGCGTGCGCTCATGCCAGAACGGCACTGATGTCTCCTGCCACCCCATGTCGTCCACAAGGAAAAATACAATGTTCGGCTGTGTCTGAGCGATGGTCGCAAGCGGCGACGCAGTCGCTGAAAAAGCAATTACTAAATGCTTTATTCCTTTCATTATCAATTTATTTAGTCTTTTATAAATACGATACAGGTGACTGGCACTGCTTCGTCCTACGGGGAAAGCGCTCACACCTGATTGTGGGTATCCCAATAAGATGGCGTAAAAATAAGGATAAATCCGCAAAGCTCAGCATCACTTTCCTGACAAAGCGTCCGACCACACGAAGAATGCTCCAAACAGCCATGCGGCACGCAACAATACCACGGAACGCCTGGGTCCGACGATGAGATGAGGTAGAAGAAGTGTCCAAAGCCCACTACCGAAACGGTAAATCTGTAAAATAGTTACATCCATCTGTAATCTGGTTAGCCTGACTCTACGTACAAAACACGAACTTTGCCACATCAACAAACCCCAATTACGCACAAACAAATGAAGAATACTGCATTACTTTTATTGATCGCATTAGCTTTTAACACACAAAGTATTATGGCACAAGAAAAAATCACCCAGAATGCCGGCCGCACGCAACTCGGTGAGTTCGCACCCAAATTCGGTGAACTGAACGATGACGTGCTTTTCGGCGAAGTCTGGAACCGACCGGGACTTAGCCCGCACGACCGCAGTATGATCACCGTCGCTACCCTCGTGGGTAAGGGTATCATCGATTCGTCGCTCAGCCACCACCTGCAATTCGCCAAACAAAACGGCGTGACGCGCACCGAGATAGCCGAGATGCTGACACACATTGCATTTTACGCTGGATGGCCCAACGCTTGGGGCGCTTTCCGCCTGGCCAAGGATGTATGGGCCGACTCGACGGCCGCGAACGACGCCAAGGCAGCTTTCCAGCGCGAGATGATCTTCCCCATCGGCGAGCCCAACACGGCTTATGCCAAGTATTTCATCGGCAACAGCTACCTTGCCCCCGTGTCGAGCGGGCAAATCCCCTTCAACAACGTCACATTCGAACCACGCTGCCGTAACAACTGGCACATCCACCACGCCACCAAAGGCGGCGGGCAAATGCTCGTTTGCGTGGCCGGCCGCGGATGGTATCAAGAAGAGGGCAAGCCCGCCCAACAGATGCTCCCGGGCGACGTCATCCACATTCCGGCCAATGTGAAGCACTGGCACGGTGCGGCGGCCGACAGTTGGTTTGCCCACCTGGCATTCGAAATTCCCGGCGAGGGCACTTCAAACGAATGGCTCGGACCCGTGACCGACGAGGAATACGACAAACTCGGAAAATGACACGATACCGTCGACTGGCAACGTGTTCAGTGAATACGGCAGGCAGCTTGCTCCGGCAGGCTGCCTGCTTCGCTTCAGACGGTAACTGGCAATACTGACCGCTATCTATATAGCATTCATCAATCAACTCAAAACGATGTTTCTCAATAATATACATCTTTTTGAATCAGTAATGATTTATGCTTTTATACTGACTGAAAAAACAAGCCGGCTGATAGGAAAAACGGGAAAAGTATCCGCCAATCCGTTCAAAGCGACAGCGTCTCTCCTCCGTGCGCCAGAACGGTATAGCGGGCCAAATTGAAGCGGAAACGGGGCACAACATCCCGGCGCGGCAGTTCCTCTTCTTTTTCGGCCGGCATGAGCAGCCCAAGCCGGACGGCGTGGTCGACATAGCGGCGACCAGCCGCAGGACTGCCGCCGACAGCCGAGCAAAGCGCACGGAACTCGCCCATGGTGAATGTCTCGGAAAGCGCATCAATACCGACGGGCTCGAAAAAAGCGTCACGCCGCAACGCTACCAAGGCAGTACGCAGGACCTCGTCGTGATCGAAAGCCAAGGCTGGCACAGCATCAAGCGCAAACCAGCGGGCATCGGCGGCGTCGTCGCCGCCACAGACTGACTCCGGGCGCACCAAAGCATAGAACGCCACAGTCATCACGCGTCCGCGCGGATCTCGGCCGGGCGAGGTGAAAGCGTGGAACTGCCTCACGCGGCCACATTCAAGCCCCGTCTCTTCGCGCAACTCGCGCCTGACGCCCTCCTCGGCACTCTCGTTTATCTCCATGAATCCGCCCGGAAAAGCCCACCGGTCCTTGAACGGCTCAGCGCCGCGCCTCACCAGCAGCACGCTGAGTCTCGCCTCGCTGAAACCGAAAACCACACAATCGGTCGTGACACTTGGCCGCGGATACTTGTAACAATACTTCAACTCATCATCACCACGTTCGCTGCATTCCATATTCGCACAACTTTTACCAATAATGCCACAAAGTTACGATGCAAAAACGAATACCACTCTTCCTGCGAGGCAAAAAACAGTAGAAAAAAGGTAGAGTTTCATCGCAGGAACGAGCAATGGAACGGGAATAATAGCTAACTTTGTCCACACAATAAAAATACGAACCAACAAACCACCCAATGACGCACACTAAACAACCCAAGCGACTGCATCTGGCCGGCTTGCTGCTCGCCCTGTTCTGCACACTCACGCTGACATCATGTGTAGAGGAAGACGAGATGGCCGAATACGCCATGATGGGGCGCTGGCGGATTGTAGAAATCAGTTTCTTCTCCGGCAACTACTGCCCCTATGAAGAGGGCGACTTCATGACTTTCTACGAGGACCGCACAGTCGAGATCCAAGGCCGCAACGGCTTCTACGAATACGGCTCATGGCGCATCCTAGACACAGGATATGGCCACGAGCTTCATATCAGCTTCGACGGATACAACGCGGACATCGAGGCGGATATGGACAATTTCAACGGCAATTACGCCCGCCTCGACGTCAGGGACTATTACTACAATTCCTCGTACACCTTACGCATCATGCGCTGGTGACGCTGCCGCAGCAGAAGAACGCCTGCCGACCCTCAGCGGACGGCAGGCGCTCTCTCTGATATAACGGTACAACTGCGTCACACGATTCCTTGTGCCATCATGGCGCGTGCCACTTTCATGAAGCCGGCGACGTTGGCACCCTTCACATAGTTGACATACGCGCCACCACCCTCGCGCCCGAAGCGCAGACACTGCTCGTGGATGCTCGACATGATGTGATGGAGACGCTCGTCGACCTCTGCGGCAGACCATGAGAGGTGCATGGCGTTTTGCGTCATTTCGAGACCCGACGTGGCCACACCGCCTGCGTTGACAGCTTTACCGGGTGCAAAGAGGGCACGCTTGGCAAGGAAATGGTCGACGGCTTCGGCTGTGCAACCCATGTTCGACACTTCGGCCACACATTTGACCCCGTTTTCGAGGAGCTGCCGGGCGTCGTCAGCGTTTAACTCGTTCTGCGTGGCGCAAGGCAAGGCGATGTCCACCGGAACTTCCCACGGTTTTTTGTCTGCATGGAACTGTGCGCCCGGATAACGCTCCGCATAAGGTGCCACGATGTCCTCGCCCGACGCACGCAGCTCGAGCATATAGTCGATCTTCTCGCCCGTCACGCCATCGGGGTCATAGACATAACCGTCTGGACCTGAAAGCGTCACGACCTTAGCACCGAGTTCGTCAGCCTTCTTTGTCGCGCCCCACGCCACGTTGCCGAAGCCCGAGACGGCAATGCGCTTGCCGGCCAGATCATCGCCCACGTCAGCCAGCATCTGACGTACGAAATAAAGGGCGCCGTACCCCGTGGCCTCAGGCCGGAGGATCGAACCGCCGAACTCCAAACCCTTTCCGGTGAACGTACCGGTATGCTGGTGCGTCAGTTTCTTATACATCCCAAAGAGATATCCCACCTCGCGGCCTCCTACACCGATGTCACCCGCAGGCACATCCTCGTCCGGCCCGAGTATGCGCCAAAGTTCCAGCATGAACGACTGGCAGAAGCGCATCACTTCTGCATCACTCCGTCCGCGCGGCGAGAAATCGGCACCGCCTTTCGCACCGCCCATGGGCAGCGTTGTGAGGGCATTCTTGAACGTCTGTTCGAACCCGAGGAATTTCAGGATACTCAGGTTGACCGATGGGTGAAACCGTATGCCACCCTTGTAGGGACCGATGGCGTTGTTGAACTGCACGCGGTAGCCCAGGTTGACGTGAACCTTACCCGCATCATCCACCCACGGCACGCGAAACGAAAGGATTCGGTCGGGCTCGACCAAGCGCTCGATCAACTGCGCCCGCTCGAACTCCGGGTGCTGATTGTAGACGTCTTCAATCGAAATCAACACCTCGCGCACCGCCTGCAAGTACTCATTTTCACCACGGTGTTTGGCTTCAAGGTTTTCCAATAGGGAGTCTGTTTTCATGCTATCTAAGATTTAAGTAACAGTATGCTCGATAAAAGTACGGATAAAAATGATAAGTCGTACGCCTACTCCCTTATAAAATGTGAAACGGGGCAAAAAAACTTTCCTTTCGACGAACGCACCCACATCCGTAACAAACAGGCCGGACAAACCGGCGATTAGTTTTTCCGGGTCGCCGTCCCGTGAAAACTGGCAGCCGGTTTGCCGGAATCACCAGTCACCCGCAAAAAACGGCATCCTCCGGCTTCGCGGTATCAGGTGTTTTGGCTACTTTTGCAGTAAAGATGAAAATATGATGAAATTTATCTGCTTCGGCAGCGGTAGCAGTGGAAACTGCTACTTCCTCGATGCCGACGGCTATGGCATTCTGATCGATGCGGGTATCAGCATCCGCACAATCAAGAAATACTTCCGCGACTACGGCCTCCCCATGTCGCACGTCAAGGCCCTGCTCGTCACGCACGACCACGCCGACCACGTGAAGGCCGCCGGCGTGGCCAGCCATGAATTCAACGTGCCCGTCTACGCCACTGCCCTTGTACATGAGGGCATAAGGAAGAACTACTGCATCACAAGAAAGGTAGACCAACAGCATGCCGTCGTGTTCGAAAAAGGCACGACCATGACAATCGGCCCAATGGCGGTCAGTTCTTTCGGCATCCCTCATGACAGCCGCGACAACAATGGATACTTCATCGAATGCGGCGACCGCACATTCTGTCTCATGACCGACGTAGGCCACGTCACCGACGAAATGGCGGATTTCATCCACCGCGCCGATTACCTCGTGATCGAATCGAACTACGACCCCACCCTGCTTGAACAAGGTCCCTATCCGCCTTTTCTAAAACAGCGCATCCGTAGCGGAAACGGCCATCTCAGCAACCCGCAGGCTGCCGACGAACTGGCCCGGAACTTACGTCCTGACGCCCGCCACGTATGGCTGTGCCACCTGAGCGACGAGAACAACCACCCCTCATTGGCTTACAAGACCGTCGAAAAACGGCTCCGAGAGGCAGGCTTCCCCGTCGGCGACACCTTACAGCTCGAAACCCTGAAACGCCAATCACCCTCGCCCCTCTATGACCTCGTCTGAGCTTTTCCAGGAAATCACCGTCGCTGCCGTCGTGCTCTGCGCAGTGGCGTGGGTTGTCGTGCGCCTCGTCCGAACCTGGCGCGGAAAGCGCAAACCTGGCTGCGGATGCGACGGGTGCCCGCTCGAATGTGCCTCACGCGGCAAAAAAAGCTCAGAAAAAGTTTGCGAGAATAAAAAATAGCCGTATCTTTGCACCCGAATTACAACGGTGCCCTGACCGAGTGGCTAAGGTAACGGTCTGCAAAACCGTCTACAGCAGTTCGAATCTGCTGGGCACCTCTTCCGACGCAACTGCAAGAAAGCGGTTGCGTCTTTCGTATCCGACCCTCAAAGCAAGCAACTATGGAAAGAAGCTGGACTCCCATCAAGCAGTACGAAGACATCCTCTTCGACAGTTATCACGGCATTGCCCGCATCACCATCAACCGCCCCCGTTACCGCAACGCGTTCACCCCGCTCACCGTGGCCGAGATGAGCGATGCCCTCCGCCATTGCCGCGAAGCGCAGGACATCAGCGTCGTCGTCCTCACCGGAGCCGGCGACAAGGCCTTCTGCTCGGGCGGAGACATGCATGTGAAAGGCCACGGGGGCTATGTCGGCCAAGACGGAGTGCCCCGCCTGAACGTGCTCGACGTGCAGAAACAGATACGCTCACTGCCCAAACCCGTCATCGCCATGGTCAACGGCTACGCCATCGGCGGCGGCCACGTGCTGCACCTTATGTGTGACCTCACCATAGCCTCTGACAACGCCATTTTCGGACAGACAGGACCGCGCGTCGGTTCTTTCGACGCCGGCTTCGGCGCCTCGTACCTCGCCCGCATCGTCGGTCAGAAGAAAGCCCGCGAGATATGGTTCATGTGCCGCCAATACTCCGCCGACGAAGCCGAACGCATGGGCATGGTCAACAAGGTGGTTCCGTTCGACCGGCTTGAAGACGAAGTCGTCGCCTGGGCCGAAACAATGATGGAACACTCCCCGCTCGCCCTGCGCATGATCAAGGCCGGCCTGAATGCCGAACTCGACGGCCAGGCCGGCATTCAGGAGCTCGCAGGCGACGCCACGATGCTCTATTACATGCTCGACGAAGCCCAAGAAGGCGGGCGGGCTTTCTTGGAAAAGCGCAAACCTGACTTCAAAAAGTTTCCCAAACTTCCCTAAGCCATGAGCCTTCATCTCAACCTGCGCCCGCACCGCCTGCGGTTCAAGGAAGAAGCCCGTACCTCGCGTGGCAGCTACAGCGTGCACGACGTCTGGTATGTCCGCATGACGGCCGACGAAATCCCGGGGCACGAAGGCATCGGCGAATGTGCCCCCCTGCCCGACCTGAGCTGCGACGCCCTGCCCGGTCACTACGAAACGGTGCTCCGTCGGGAATGCCAGGTCGTTGAAGCGACTGGACGTATCGACACCGAACGCCTGCGGCCTTATCCTTCCATGCTTTTCGGCCTCGAAACCGCTTGGCTCCACTTACAGGCCGGCTCTCCACGCCTTTTCGACACTGCGTTCAGTCGAGGCGAAGCAGGTATCATGATCAACGGACTGGTCTGGATGGGCGATTTCACGACGATGATGCGGCGCCTCGAAGCAAAACTGGAAGCAGGTTACCATTGCGTGAAACTCAAAATCGGCGCCATCCGTTTTGACGAGGAACTTGAACTCGTCCGTCACATCCGCCAGCGTTTTTCCGCCGCCGATATCGAGCTCCGCCTCGACGCCAACGGCGCTTTCCAACCCGACGAGGCCCTCGGCAAGCTCAACCAGCTCGCAGCCTACGACATCCACAGCATCGAACAACCCATCCGCGCCGGCCAGCCTGACGCCATGGCGCGACTATGCCGCGAGAGCCCCATCAGCATCGCCCTCGACGAAGAACTCATCGGCATCCACTCACCCGAAGCCAAACGAACGTTACTCGAAACAGTGCGCCCACATTATATAATAATAAAGCCGTCATTGCATGGTGCTCTGAGCGGTGCGGCCGAATGGGCAGCAGAAGCGCGGCGGATAGGCATCCGCTACTGGATGACAAGCGCCCTGGAAAGCAACGTCGGACTGAACGCCATCGCACAGTGGACTGCCCACCATTTCCACGACACCGTGCCCCTCCCGCAAGGATTGGGCACCGGACAACTCTACGAGAACAACATTCCTTCGCCACTGCAAATCATCGGCGACCGCCTCTGGTACAAAGCATGACACACGACACATCTTTCATTCAGTCCGTCGACGCCTTCATCGCCGACTGGAAAAGCGACCGACCGACAATGACGGTGCACACGTCCGGTTCCACGGGAACGCCAAAAGCCATCGAAGTCGGAAAAGCACACATGGCGGCCAGCGCGCAGATGACCTGCGAATTTCTCGGACTACGACCGGGCCAGTCCGCCCTGCTTTGTCTGCCGGTGGAATACATTGCCGGGAAGATGGTCATCGTCCGCGCCCTTACCTGCGGTCTGCGCCTGCTTCCCGTCGAACCATCGTCACACCCATTGTCTGGACTTGAAAAATCTCCCGACTTCGCGGCCTTTGTCCCCTCCCAAGTTTACGAAACACTCCGTATACCCGAAGAGGCCCGATGCTTCGAAGGCATCAGGCAAACACTCATTGGCGGCGGCGCCATAGCGCCAGACTTGCAAGAGCGGCTGCACGAACTGCCCAATCCGGTCTGGAGCACATACGGCATGACCGAAACCCTCTCCCATATTGCCTTACGCCGCCTGAACGGCCCCGAAGCCTCAGACTGGTACACTCCGCTACCCGGCGTCGAGGTCGGCCTGAATGAGTCTGACTGCCTCACGGTCTACGCTCCTCGTGTCAACCCCTCCCGTCTCACCACCCATGACCTCGCCGAACTGCGACCCGACGGCCGGTTCCGTATTATAGGCCGAAGCGACAACACCGTCAACAGCGGCGGCGTAAAGATACAACTTGAAGACGTCGAAGCAGCACTTCGCCTCAGGCTCGCCCGTCCGTTCATGGCCACTTCTGTACCCGACGAGAAGTATGGCGAAGTCCTCGTCCTGCTCATTGAAGGAAGCCCTTTGGATGAGGGAACGCTCAACTCGTTGTGCGCCAAATGCCTATCAGCCTATCACCGTCCCAAGCACTATTTCTTCATCGACCGGCTTCCTGTCACGGTCAGCGGAAAGCCCGCCCGTAAAGAGGCCCGCACCATTGCACGCAAGATGGTGGACGGATAAAAATCTCAGTCCGCGTCCCCATGTTTTTGCTTCCCGACATGCCCCAGTTCAAAAGAAAAGCATATCTTTGCAAGTATGTTTGAACTCACCCGACATATCGAGAGCCTCCTCCTGCGCAACGACTGCGTAATCGTCCCACATCTTGGCGGTTTCGTCACCAGTTTCCGTCCGGCCCGCTGGATCAGAGAAGAAAACCTGTTTCTTCCTCCGACACGCAGCGTAGGCTTCAACTCCCATCTGACCATCAACGACGGCCTTCTGACACAGTCTTACATGCAGGCTGCCGACATAAGCTATCCCGACGCGCAACGGCTCGTTGAACGCGACGTCGAACACGTCAAAGACATCCTGCTACGCGAGGGCGAGTTCACATTCGACGGCATCGGCAAACTGCTGCAACGCCTCGACGGACACTATGACTTCATCCCCATTGAAGCAGGAGTCATATCTCCCGAACTTTATGGATTGGACGCAGTCAGCGTCCCGCTGGTTCACAGGTCAGACGAACGCGCCCCCCAAAAAAGCAGAACATGGAAGACGGGATTGCACCACTTCACCCGCTCACGCAGGCCTTCAAGGACAACCGTCCGCCGTGTGGGCCGTTCCACCCTGCACATCGCAGCCGTCGCAGCCATCACGCTACTGCTCTACTTCGCATGGGCTACGCCCGTGCAGCTCTCGCCGACCCATGCGGGCAAAGAAGCCAACATGGCGGGCAGTTTTATTTTCAGCGATGAGCGCCCCACGGGTACGACGGCGGGGGAAACAACTTCACTGACAGGAAGAACAATCACAGTGACAGAATCCCCAGTCGCAGCGACAGAAAAAAACAATACTCCAACCGCCAGCCCAACGGCAGCAAACGCAACGGAGCATGAAACGGCCTCACATTCTGACGAGGCCCAACAGTCGGGTTACACCCTCGTGCTGGCCAGCGCAATTAGCATGAAGAACGCCCAAAACTATGTGGCCCGTCTCAAAGAGTGTGGATATACGGACGCTGCCGTCTATAAACGACAGAAAATGGTGCGCGTGATTTTCGGCCACTACACAAGCGAGACCGAAGCCTTCAACGCACTGAACCGCATGAACGGACAAGAAGAATTCGCCGAAGCCTGGGTGCTTCAGCTCCCCTGAACCTCACCATCCCCACTCCAATGAAAAGAATACGTTGCCCGAAATGTGACGAACCCATAACGTTCGACGACAAGCTCTACGCCCCCGGGCGCATTCTTGTATTCGAATGTCCGGCCTGCCGCAAAGAATTCAAAATCCGCATAGCAGGAGGAAACATTCCCAAAGAACCTGATGAAGCGGAAAAGCCACTGGCCAGCGTCACCGTCATAGAAAATGCCTTCCACTTCAAGCAAGTCATTCCGCTCAAAACAGGTGAGAACGTCATTGGACGCCATGTGAACGGCACCAAAGCCAATGCCGCCATCAAGACTGTCGACCCAAGCGTTGACACCACACACTGCATCATCACCCTCAAAGCGGACAGAAACGGGAGTCCGGTGGCCACTTTGCGCGACGGCCCGTCGAACACGGGCACGTTTTGGCACGACCATCTTCTCGGCCTGAAAGAATCGGTCCGGCTGACTGACGGCGATATCATCACGCTCGGCGCCACCACGTTGATCTTCAACCAACCTTACGAACAAGAAACATGAAACGCCTCATCGCCATAGGGCTGACAATGTCAGCCCTATTCTTTTCAGCAACCACTAAGGCAGCTGAACCCGAAGAGAAATTCAAGGGAACGTTCGTCAACAAAGAATACCGCATCAACCTCGTCATCGACCTCAGCGCAGAAACTGTCGAGGTTCCCGGCCTGTCATTCCTTGGAAAAACCCATGGCTACATGGGCGGCAACATATACGGTGTGTGGATGATCACTTCACGCAAACTTAAAGGCAATGAGGCCACCATCCGCATATCGAACGACCAAGGCGCCGACTCACAAACCGTAAGGCTCACTCCGACCGCAGAAGGCGGACTCGACTATGAAGTGATAGGCGAAAATGAAGTGAAGCGCATCGAGGGGCGCAAGTTAGTCAAAGTGCCCTCTAAGCTCCACTTCGACAGGAAATGACGAATCCTGCGCCCGGTAACTGCATTACGCCCGCAACGCTTGTTGTTCGTTACGGAGTTTCTGCAATTCTTCTTCCTGCTTTTCGCGATTCCTGGCCTTACTGATTATTGAAGCCGCCATAAGGCTGCGTGGCCAAATAGCCAAGAGCGGCGTAAGGTGCATGCCGGTCCCTCCAAGCCACGCTACGATGAAATACAGCCATGCCGCATAAGCCGGCATACCCGGCAGGTCTCCGTTCAACTCTCCGATACGTGAGACAAAGTAGCTGGCCGACAGCACGACCGTCGGAAGAAAAAGGACCGACGAACAGACACATACCGTGACCCATCCTGTCAACTGAACAAGGAACCAGCTACCCGTGGATTTCAGCCCCTCACTGCGCAACAAGTCGAACGCACGACGGGGCGAACAGTCCTCTGTAAGCATGAATTGCGACCACAGACCACCCACCACAGAAAGCGCTATCACGACAGCCACGGCCACCCACCACCACGCACTCAGCCGAAAAGCCGCATACACACAGCCTCCAAAAGCAACCACCGTCAGCACGAACAACAACAAACTGACAATTGAACGTGGCAGACGCCGTCTGAGATTGTCGAGAAAAGCATATGAGCTACGCACCGGCAGTTCGCCCGTCGCACGGAAAAAGTCCATCTGCACGTAGGCCGCACTTTGCCACATGGCTGTGGCTAGCCCGTAAAACAGAAGAAGGATGCCCAACACGACAAGCGCCGTCGGCGTCAGCCATTGATAATAGACGAACAACAGGAAAGCAATCAAGGCTATTCCAGCGCCGGACAAGACAGCTTGCGGCCAAGCATATTTCAGCACAGCACGGTAGCCGTTGAAAACCGTACGCCAGGCCATGGCCACACAAGCCTGATAGCTGCGTTCATTATAGAAAACGGAAGTTTCTTCTTTCATGATTAATCGACTTATCAGTTTGTCAGCGCAAAGGTAAGCAAATTTTATATGCCCTGCCACGCCTGTAAGCCTTCTTAATGCATCTTCAACAAAGTTTTACCCCGCAGGTGTGCGGCCCGCCAGCCGAGAAACACATCGAGAGGCAAACACTGGTCTACATTCATTACGGACAAAAACAGAGTAAGCCTGTAAAGAAAATAAAAAAACTGCGTATCTTTGCCTGAACCAAGTTCTGAAACAAATGAATAGGCTTATCGACTTTTTCCTCGCAGAAGCAGATGCTCCAGAAACATCGGCAACCTGTACACATATAGCCACACACCCTCTTATCAACCGACTGTTCTGTGTAGGCCCGCCTCAGGCCGGATCGCCCGTACCGGACGAAAATGCCGAACGCCTGACATGCGAAAGCATCAGTGACATGCGCTTCCTCCGCTTGGTCTCACGCAAAGCCAGCGCCCCCTATGTCATGTTCTTCCTGCGACCCGCCGCGCTGAACCTAGGCTACCGCTGCATCGAACGCTTTGCCGAGATAGCAGAAGACGGTGGCGGGATTTTCTATTATTCCGACCGTTACGACATCGTCGACGGTACGCAGAAGCCTCATCCCGTTGCGGACTACCAGGAAGGCAGTCTGCGCGACAATTTCGACTTCGGTGGCCTCGTTATGCTACGCACGGAAGCCCTGAGGGCCTTCATTAAATCCGAAGGGCACCTGCGCCTGCACCACGCAGCCCGCTACGCCCTCCGTCTTTTCCTAAGCCGTAACGGTCAGCTTTGCCACATACGCGAGGCACTCTATGCCGAAGAACTGACAGACCGCCGCACCAGCGGCGCCAAGCAATTCGACTACGTCAATCCCAGCAACCAAACGGTGCAGGCAGAAATGGAACGTGTCTGCACCGCCCACCTGAAAGCCATCGATGCCTGGCTTGCCCCAGACGAATTCAGCGAACCGGACCTGAATGCCATTCCTTTCGAGATCGAAGCTTCGGTGATTATCCCCGTACGCAACCGCGTCCGTACCATTGCCGACGCGGTGCGCAGTGCCCTTGGACAACAGGCGGACTTCCAGTTCAATATCCTCGTAGTCGACAACCATTCAACCGACGGAACTACTGATATTCTCCGCGCGTTAGCCAAAGAAGACGAGCGGGTTATCCATCTCATTCCAGCACGCAGGGATCTCGGTATAGGCGGCTGTTGGGACACAGCCGTACGACATGAACGTTGCGGAAAGTTTGCCGTACAGCTCGACTCTGACGACTTGTACAGTTCATCCCACACGTTGCAAACCCTTGTCAATGCCTTCTATGCCCAACACGCGGCAATGGTCATCGGCGCATACCGAATGGTCGACTTCAACCTGTCGACCATTCCACCCGGCCTCATCGCGCACAAAGAGTGGACCGCCACCAACGGCCGCAACAACGCTCTGCGTGTCAACGGACTAGGCGCCCCGCGCGCATTCTATGTTCCGCTGCTGCGCAAATGGGGCTTCCCAAACACATCCTACGGCGAAGATTACGCCCTTGGCCTTCACTTTTCGCGTTACTACCGAATCGGCCGTATTTATGACGAAGTCTATCTATGCCGTCGCTGGGAGGGCAATTCCGACGCCGACCTCCCCATCGAGAAAGTCAACAGCCACAATGCCTACAAAGACAGCCTCCGGACCCAGGAAGTGCGCGCACGCCAAGCCCTCAACCACCTTTGGCGTCACAAGCTTGACAAGGCTGAAGCCGAAAGCTTCTTTGAACAGCAAATGGCCACATGGCCCGAGACGAAAAAACGTTATCAGGAACTGGATTCACTGGTGGAGGTACATCCGCTTCCATTGGGCGACGAACACAGCCTTTGCGTACAGTTTAATCCGGCACGTAGCCGTTCGACGGAGGCAAAAGTCGACCGTAAAAGTGTGGAAAACCGCCCCTGCTTCCTTTGCGCACACAACCGGCCCGCAGAGCAGGACGCATTGGCTGTGGAGGGTAAATTCAACCTGCTTGTCAACCCCTATCCTATCCTCAACAGCCACTTCACTCTGCCCACGCGACGCCATGTGCCGCAACGGTTGGCGCCCTATTTCGGTGACCTCTGCCGAATGACTTGGGCGATGCCTGGTTATATCTTTATTTATAACGGAGCTTTCTGCGGCGCCTCTGCGCCCGACCACGCACACTTCCAAGCAGGACGCCGGGGACGCGTCCCGCTCGAACGCGATTGGAAGCGTTATGAAAACGCGCTCGAAAAGCTCTATCCCCTTGGAGGGAAAGAAGAGGCAGAACTCGAGGAACTCGGCTACACAGACAAGAGCTGCGGAATCTACCTGCTACATGGCTACGTCTGTCCGGCTTTCGTTATCCGCACACACCACACGGAGGGCAGCTTCCCGCTGTTCCACAAAGTGTTTAGTAATCTACCGCTCCGCCCCGGCCACTATGAGCCCGACGTCAACGTACTGGCGTGGCGCCAGCAAGGCTTCGGAGCCGACGCCGACGAACTGGTCGTGATCATCATCCCGCGGGCAAAACACCGGCCATCGTGCTACACGGCAGCAGGCGACAGGCAAATACGCGTCAGCCCAGGCGCCATCGACATGGGCGGTTGCCTCATCACACCAAGAGCCGAAGACTTCAAACGCATGACGCCCGAACTCGCAGCACAGATTCTGAAAGAAGTAACCCTTTCTGAAACCGAAGTGAGACGCATCGCCAACAAGCTGCAGGCTCCGGAAACTATGCCAGGCACAGAAACCGAAGACCACACCTTGGACGCCATGGTCACTGAGCCTAACGTCAACGTTGGCATTATGCACGACACGTCGATTACCTTTACGCTACACGGCCCCTTCACCGCCAAAGGAAAGAGCGTGACCGGCACTGGCCATGTGTCATGTAGCGAAGGATGTATCCTTTGGAACGGCGAACTTTACAGCGAACTGATCTTCACACCCGAAAAGCCGGACAGCACATTCACGCTGCACGGCGTGTCGATAGGCATCGGCTTCCACTGGGAGCGGAAAGAAGACGAGACTTTTGCAGGAAGCCTCCGGCTCATCGTGGAGGACGACAAAGTCATCGCCATCAACACCATTCCGGCAGAAGATTACCTCACGAGTGTCATCAGTAGCGAAATGCGCGCGACCTCTTCGCTCGAACTGCTCAAAACGCACGCCATCGTGTCGCGTAGCTGGCTCTTTTCGCAGATAAGTCGCGGCAACACGACCGGAGGGGGCAACTCCTATTTTTCATTTCCCCGGAAAGACGGCGAACATATCCGATGGTATGACCGCGAAGAGCATACGCTTTTCGACGTCTGCGCCGACGATCACTGTCAGCGTTACCAAGGCATCACACGTGCGACGAATCCAGCCGTCCGGAAAGCAGTTGAGGCGACGCGCGGGATGGTACTTGTCAGTGCGGGCGAACTTTGCGACACCCGTTTCTCAAAATGCTGCGGCGGCGTCACAGAGGAATACGCCTCATGCTGGGAAGACAAAAATATGCCATACCTGACAGCCACACGCGATACCGCTACGGAAACGACCGCCCCCGACCTCACGAACGAGGTCGAGGCAGAACGGTGGATCAGGTCGACACCGGCATCATTCTGCCACACCAGCAACAAAAACACGCTGCGCCAAGTGCTCAACGACTACGACCAAGAAACCAACGACTTCTACCGCTGGAAAGTGGAATACACACAAGCAGAAATAGCAGCTCTCATCCGAGAAAAACGCGGAGAAGATTTTGGCGCCATCGTTGACCTCGTTCCGGTACAGCGTGGAACAAGCGGCCGACTCGTCAAACTGAAAATCGTAGGTACCGCCAAGACTCTCGTCATTGGAAAAGAGTTGGAAATCCGCCGCACCCTGTCAGCCACTCACCTTTACAGCTCTGCATTCGTCGTCGACCGGGAGGACGTTTGCAACGGTGTCCCCGGACGCTTCGTGCTTACCGGTGCCGGCTGGGGGCACGGCGTAGGCATGTGCCAAATCGGCGCCGCTGTGATGAGTGAGGAAGGAGCTACCTACGAAAAGATACTGCACCATTATTATAAAGGCGCAGAACTGAAAAAACTATACTCATGAAAAACGTAGTACGCCGTTCGCCGTGGGCTTGGGTCCCGTCGCTTTATTTCGCCGAGGGCATCCCTTATGTCGTAGTCATGTCGATCGCCACGGTCATGTACAAACGGCTCGGATTGACAAACACCGAAATCGCCCTCTACACCAGCTGGCTCTACTTGCCATGGGTTATTAAGCCCTTTTGGAGCCCATTAGTCGATCTTGTCAGTACCAAACGGTGGTGGGTCGTAGCGATGCAACTACTTGTCGGCGCGTCGCTCGGCGGCGTCGCTTTTACACTCCACCTGCCCGCAGCTGTCCAAGGCTCGCTTGCCTTTTTCTGGCTGATGGCATTCAGTAGCGCGACGCATGACATCGCTGCTGACGGATACTACATGCTGGCGCTCGATTCTCATAAACAGTCGCTTTATGTCGGCATCCGAAGCACGTTCTACCGCTTGGCTACCATCGCCGGACAGGGCGTGCTCATCATGGTGGCCGGAGCGCTTGAAGTCTACACCAAAGAGGTGACATACGCGTGGAGCCTGACACTCTATCTGACTGCCGGGTTATTCCTTGCACTCTGCCTCTACCACCAGTTTATCTTGCCCCGCCCCGCAGCCGACAGCCTCCGCAAAGTGGAGCCACGACATATCGTGCAACAATTTGCCGACACCTTTGTCTCGTTCTTTCGCAAACCTGGCATTTGGACAGCTGTACTCTTCATGCTTTTCTACCGTTTTCCAGAAGCTATGCTGACCAAGATTTGCCCCTTGTTTATGCTTGAAGCGAAAGGCACTGGCGGACTTGGCCTGTCGACATCCGAGTTAGGTTTTGTCCAAGGTACGGTCGGCGTCATCGGACTGACCATTGGCGGCATAGTCGGTGGTATCGCGGCGGCCAAAGGCGGATTGCGACGGTGGTTGTGGCCAATGGTGTGGAGCATTTCGTTACCTAATGTTGTATACATTTACCTCAGCTATTTCCAACCCGACAACTTCTTCATCATCAACGCCTGCGTTTTCGTCGAACAGTTCGGCTATGGTTTCGGGTTTACTGCTTATATGCTCTATCTCATCTACTTTTCACGTGGAAGTAACCAAACGGCGCACTACGCGCTCTGCACCGCTTTCATGGCAGCCGGCATGATGTTCCCGGGAATGATTGCAGGATGGCTACAAGAACAAATCGGATACCTGAACTTCTTCAACCTTGTCCTTGTGCTCTGTCTGATGACTGTGGGTGTCGCAAAGCTCATTAAAATCGACCCGAAATTCGGAATAAAAGAATGAGATTGTTCCATGCGAAAGGGAATTAATTGTTATTTTTGCAAGTGAAATACTCATTAAACACTACGATAATGAAAAAGACTATTCTGGTAACCGGTGGAACCGGTTTCATCGGTTCGCACACCACTGTCGAACTTCAAAATGCCGGCTATGACGTCGTCATCGTAGACAACCTTTCGAATTCGAAAGCAGACGTGGTGGACGGTATCGAAAAGATCACAGGCATCCGTCCGGCCTTCGAAGAGGTGGATTGCTGTGACAAGGACGCCTTGGACGCCGTGTTTAACAAATATCCCGACATCTGCGGCGTCATCCACTTCGCTGCCAGCAAAGCAGTCGGCGAGAGCGTTGAAAAACCCTTGAAGTATTATTACAACAATATCGTATCGCTGGTCAACCTGCTTGACCTCATGCCCAAACACGGCGTGAAAGGCATCATCTTCTCATCTTCATGTACCGTTTACGGACAGCCGGCTCCCGAAAACTTGCCAGTAACAGAAGAAGCACCCATCCAGAAGGCCGAAAGCCCTTATGGCAACACGAAACAGATCAACGAAGAAATCGTTCAGGACTTTGTCAAGAGCGGAGCTCCCATCGGCGCTGTACTGTTGCGCTATTTCAACCCCATCGGCGCCCACCCTACAGCTATCATCGGCGAAATGCCTAACGGTGTACCCGCCAACCTTATCCCCTACCTCACCCAAACGGCCATCGGAATCCGCAAGGAACTCGTCGTATTCGGCAACGATTATGACACACCCGACGGCACCTGCATCCGCGACTTCATCTATGTGCTCGACTTGGCCAAGGCTCACGTCTGCGCCATGGCCCGCATCCTCGAAGGCAAGCAGGCAGAACCCGTTGAGGTATTCAATGTGGGTACGGGCAACGGCGTTTCAGTCATGGAACTCATCAACACGTTCGAAAAGTGCACCGGCGTTAAGTTGAACTACAAGATTGGCCCGCGCCGTGCCGGCGACATCGAGAAAGTATGGGGCAACGTAGACAAAGCCAACAACGTGCTGGGCTGGAAAGCCGTCCATACGCTTGAAGAGGCGCTTTCCTCAGCATGGAAGTGGCAGTTGAAGCTGCGCGAAGACGGCATCATGTAAGCCATAGCAGGCTTCATTGACCAAAACCACCTTTTTCATAAGACGAGGAGCAGCTTGGATTTTTTGCAAGACTGCTCCTCGCTTGTCAATCTTCCACCTCCATCATTCATGGACAACTCCTCACTTCACGCGCTCGCCACACCGTACTACGTGTTGGACGAGGCCAAGTTGCGGGCTAACCTCAGACTCATCCAATCAGTAGCGATACAAAGTGGTGCCGAAATCATCCTGGCATTCAAAGCCTACGCCTTGTGGCGGACATTCTCCATCTTCCGCGAGTATATCAGCCACACGACGGCCTCGTCGCCTTACGAAGCCCGCCTGGCCTACGAAGAGTTCGGCTCAAAGGCCCACACTTATTCTCCGGCCTATGAGAAACATACGTTCCATACCATTTTGGAATGCAGCAGCCATATCACGTTCAATTCGCTCAGCCAATATGCCCTCTTCATTGACGACGTGAAAACGTGGAACGCTCATCACACTCCTGTCAGCTGCGGCCTGCGCATCAACCCCGAATACAGCGAGATCGAAACCGAAATTTACAATCCCTGTGCTCCTGGGAGCCGTTTCGGCGTGCTCGCGTCACAGCTACCCAACGACTTGCCCGAAGGCATTGAAGGTTTCCATTGCCACAATCATTGCGAAAGCAGCGCCGAAGCGCTCGCCCGTTCATTGGAACACATTGAGGAAAAATTCGGTTGCTGGCTCGACAAAATCAAATGGCTCAACCTTGGCGGCGGCCACCTGATGACGCGCGAGGGCTACGATATCGGACTACTCATCCGCACGCTCACCTGTTTCCGCCAGCGCCACCCGAACCTTCACCTCATCCTTGAACCCGGCTCGGCCTTTGCCTGGCGAACGGGTGATTTAGTCAGCCAAGTGGTCGACGTCGTGGAAAACGACGGAATCAAAACCGCCATTCTCAACGTCAGTTTCACGTGCCACATGCCCGATTGTCTTGAAATGCCCTATTGGCCGACCGTTGCGGGCGCCACGACATTGAGCGGGGACGACGCCGTAGGGCACGAGCGTGAAGCTACGGTCTACCGTCTGGGAGGCAATAGCTGCCTGAGCGGCGACTTCATGGGCTACTGGCGCTTCCCGGCGCCACTCCGCGTCGGCGATACCGTCACATTCGAAGACATGATCCACTACACTACCGTCAAGACCAACATGTTCAACGGCATCGACCATCCGGCCATTGTCCTGCTCCATGAAAGCGGGCAGGCCGAAGTGTTGCGTAGTTACACTTACGAGGACTATCGCGACCGCATGTGTTAACACCTATAACTTATAACCGTATTTATCATTCGACATGAAGCAAAAGCAATTACCTGAAAACGCGTTCACAGAGCTGAAAGAAGGCGAAGAATACCAGCCCCTGATGAACCCCAAACAACAATATCGCGAAGTCACGCCGTGGTCCATCTGCTGGGGTATCCTGATGGCCATCATTTTCTCGGCCGCCACGGCCTACCTCGGTCTCAAAGTGGGACAAGTCTTCGAAGCCGCCATTCCTATCACCATTATCGCTATCGGCGTGAGCGGTGCAGCCCACCGCAAAGACCCGATGGGCGAAAACGTCATTATCCAAAGCATCGGCGCCTGCTCGGGCATGATTGTGAGCGGTGCCATCTTCACACTGCCTGCCCTCTATATTCTGCAAGCCAAATATCCCGAAATCACGGTTAACTTTGTTGAAGTTTTCATGGCTTCGCTGCTGGGAGGCATCTTGGGCATCCTGTTTCTCATCCCGTTCCGCAAATACTTTGTCAAAGACATGCACGGCAAGTATCCTTTCCCCGAAGCGACGGCCTCGACGCAGGTGCTCGTCTCCGGCGAGAATGGCGGCAAGCAAGCCAAACCTCTTCTTGTAGCCGGCCTTATCGGCGGTCTCTATGACTTTATTGCAGCCACATTCGGCCTGTGGAACGAAACGTTCACCAGCCGCGTGTGTGCCTGGGGACAGACCGTGGCCGACCAGGCCAAGGTGTTGTTCAAAATCAACACCGGCGCAGCCGTGCTCGGCATGGGCTACATCGTCGGGCTCAAATACTCCGCCATCATTTGTTTTGGTTCTGTCGTTGTCTGGTGGCTCATCGTTCCGGGCATCGGCCTTTTCTTCCCTGACCTCACCCTTCCCGCCGGCATCACGGCCGCCCAAGCCACGCCCGAGCAAATCTTCGACTACGCCAAGAGCATCGGTATCGGTGGCATCGCCATGGCCGGCATCATCGGCATAGTCAAAAGCTGGGGTGTCATCCGTAGTGCCATTGGCCTGGCAGGCCGCGAACTTGGCGGAAAGTCAAAAACCGAGACAGACGTGCCCCGCACACAACGCGACATCCCGATGAAAATCATCGCAATCGGTTCGCTCGTCACGCTCGCAGCCATCTTCCTTTTCTTCTACTTTGGCGTCATGGACGGCAACCTGCTGTTCAGTGTGGTCGGCATTCTTCTCGTCGCTATCATTTCGTTCCTCTTCACCACTGTCGCCGCCAACGCCATCGCCATTGTGGGCAGCAATCCTGTATCGGGCATGACACTCATGACCCTTATCCTCTCATCAGTCATCATGGTAGCCGTAGGTCTGAAAGGCACAGGCGGCATGGTGGCAGCCTTGATTATGGGCGGCGTGGTCTGCACTGCGCTGGCCAGCTCAGGCAGTTTCATCACCGACTTGAAGATTGGTTACTGGCTTGGCAGCACACCGCGCAAGCAGGAAGGACTGAAATTCCTCGGCACACTCGTTTCGGCGGCCACAGTCGGTGGCGTCATCATCATCCTCGAAAAGAGCTACGGCTTCACCAGCGGCCAGCTTGCCGCACCGCAGGCCAACGCCATGGCGGCAGTCATCGAGCCACTGATGAGCGGAGCAAGCGCGCCATGGACCCTGTACGGCATCGGCGCAGCCATTGCGCTCGTACTCACCTTCTGCCGCATCCCGGCGCTGGCCTTCGCGCTGGGCATGTTCATCCCACTCGACCTCAACCTGCCTCTTCTCGTCGGGGGTGCCATCAACTGGTATGTCACAACGCGCAGCAAGGACAAAGCCCTGAACAAAGCCCGCGGCGAACGCGGCACCCTGCTGGCTTCTGGCTTTATTGCGGGCGGCGCGCTGATGGGCGTGGTCAGCTCTGCCATGCGCTTCTGCGACCTGAACTTCATCAACCCTGCATGGCTCGACAACAATTGGAGCCAAGTCTGCGGCCTTGTTGTCTATGTGTTGCTTATCGTCTATCTGACGAAAGCCTGCCTCAGCGCACGCAAAGAGTTATAGGAAATTTCACCAGGCAGCGACACTGTTGCCTGCCGGAACATGCCACACAGCCAAGCCACGGCCTCAACGCCCCGGCTTGGCTGTTGTTTTGTGCGTCGAAGCCACACACGACCAGTCCGGCACGTCGGGGCGCACATCAGCAGGCACCACGTCCTGCCAGGCCAAGCCCCCACGGGACAGACCGCCACGTGCAGCGTTGCACCATAGCCACAAGAAAAACGAACGCGTCAGAAAGGAAGACCGACGGCAAAATGGAACGTAAAATCGCGGTTAAAGTCGGGATGAATGAGCGGATAGTGACGCCGACTGTCCGTGTAGGCCGGATTGATGGCCTTCATGCCACCATCGAAGCGCAAAATGAAATAATCGAAGTTGAGGCGCAATCCCAGACCGTAAGCTACGGCAATCTGGCGGGCAAAACTGTCAAAACGGAACTGGCCAGCCTCGAGACCGGCATAGCGCCGCGTGGTCCACACGTTACCCGCATCCACGAAGACGGCGCCGTCAATTTTCCAGAAAAGGTGAGCCCGGTACTCCACGCTCAGGTCGACCTTAATGTTACCCGTCTGGTTCACGAAGTCAACCTGTCCGCCAGGACTTTGGTATGCGCCCGGCCCAAGCTCCCGCACACTCCAACCGCGCACGCTGTTCGCACCGCCTGAAAAATAGCGCGTCTCGTAAGGCAGTATCGTCGAATTACCATACGGTTGCGCCACACCGAGCGCCGCATGCAGGGCAAAGGAGGAGCGGTCGCCAAGGCGGAAACTCTTCGCAAAATCGAAATCAAACTTGACGTACTGTGAGTAAGCAATATGGAACAATGTGTATTGCCCCTCGGCGTCCTGGGGCAGGCTGAAAATCCGCGACACGGCATAAGGCAGGTTGCCGGCGGCCTCAACGCCCATACGCAGTTGCCAGGCATCGCTCTGATAAAGCTGCGCCGCCCCGAACGTTCCGCGGCGAGCGGAATTGAAAGTCACACTATACCCCCACTTCAACACGAACAGGTTTTCGTAGCTATACCGGAGCACGGCATTGCGCGGATCGTCGGTTTCGAGGTAATCGCGCCTGAACGTCTCCGAAATCCATGGCATGAAAACGTAGTTAAGGCTGAACAAGTCAAAACGATGGCGCCACCGGGAGTCTGCCAAACGCGACCAGCGGTAAGAAAACGCCCCCGTCAGGACACGACGGTGGAACTCAGGGCGGTCCTGGGAGTCATATAGCAATGTGAACTCTGATGCGCCACGCAACTCAGTGCGCCGCTTGTGCCCCTTGAAGCGGAGCGACGGAAGCCGCAGGCTGGCTTCGAGACTGTATTCGACGTAGTTCCGCCCTGAATAACCTTCAAGCCCCGTGATGGCCTCATAAGCCCCCCGCGCTTGCAGGGACAGCTGTTCTGCACCACGGAAAAGGTTACGGTTGGTGTAGGTCAGCGCAAGCGCCGCGCCGAGGTCGCCCGCTGTGTTGGTGCCTTCAAGTTCCAAACTGAGGTTGTGCGAAGGATTATAGTGCAACTGCACGTCACAATCAAGGCTGTCGCTCCCGTCGCCTCCGGCTTGGCGCGTGTGCAGCGTCACATAGTTGACCAGCGGAAGGCTGTTCAGGCTGCTGTACGTATTCTGTACATCACGCTCGCTGTAAAGGCTGTCACGGCTCAGGGCGACGTGCTCGCGGATGACGCGCGGACGCAACCGTGTCTGGCCTCCTGAAAAAAGCAGGATGCCAGCCAGAGAATCCTGTCGCAGTGACAGATTTTCTTGGGACTGCGGGAAATCGTCGTAGACGGCGACTCGTGCATAACGGTAGCGACGATAGGCTTTCGCGCTGTCTACGCCAGCCGGACAAGCCAGACGAAGCGTCAGCCCGACACCGAGCGACCCAGGCAACGTATCGGCCACAAAAGTGACAAATTCGTTGTGGAGGGCATAGAAACCGGCATTCCGCAATTCCCTCACGATCCGCGAACGTTCGGCTTCAAGCTGCGTGGCGTCGAGCGGCATTCCTTTGAAGAGCAAAGAAGACGAACGTGCCTCGCGGAGCACTTGCGCCACATCCGGTGAGTCGTATTCGAACGAAAGACTGTCCACGTAATAGAGCGGGCCAGGCGAAAGATGATAGGTCATCCTTGTCTTGCGTCCCTTCTGTTCAACCTCTTCCGTTACCCGGGCATGAAGATACCCCGCCCCGACAAGGGCCGACCGCAGGCTGGACACGCTATATTCAGCCAACGACGCATCAAAAACCACAGGCGCCTCGCCAAGCTTGCGCACAAAGCGGTTGATGCGCCGCGTGCTGTCCGTGCCCGAAAGGCAGTAGATGCCAAGCGGCACCTTGACGAGGCTGAACCACCGCGAATTGGGCTCCTGGTGCACGTAGCCGCGATAGTCAGCCGGGCGTACCGCACGGCTGTCGCTTTCCACCCTGACAGACGCAAGCAGCGTCTCTTCGGGACCAAGGAAACGCAACGGCGAACATCCCGACAGCGCCAGCAGCGCAGACAGGAGAAGCCACCACACAGCGGCCCGCCGAGAGAATACAGAAAGAAAAGTATGCATTTACGTGCAAAGGTAAGACTATTATGACAGAAAAACTTTGTAGCTTTGCGTAAATTTTGCCTGCAAGGCCCAGCAAACTCTTTAATTATGCTCAGCAAACGGCAACTAAAACTCATCCGTTCACTCGCCCTGAAAAAGCACCGTGACGAAACTCGCCTCTTCGTAGCTGAAGGAGCCAAAGCGGTCGGCGACCTGATGCCTCACTTCGATTGTACTTTCCTCGGCATGACTCCCGACTTCGCCCGGCGCCACCCGGGTCTTGCCGGCGACGAGACGGCAGAGCTGACGCAGGCCGAACTGGAAAGGGCGAGCTTCCTGCAAACCCCGCGCGACGTCATCGCCGTTTTCCGCCAGCCCAAGATACAGACCGAAGGGCTTGAAAAGTGGCCGCAGGCTGAACTGTGCCTGGCGCTCGATGCTGTGCAGGATCCCGGCAACCTCGGGACAATCATCCGCATAGCCGACTGGTTCGGCATCCGCCATGTGTTCTGTTCGCCGACGACAGCCGACGTGTTCGCTCCCAAAGTCGTACAAGCGACAATGGGCGCCTTGTCCCGCGTACAGGCATACTATGTAGACCTTCCAGCCTTTCTCAAAAAGCTGGAAGGTTGCTCGCCCGTTTACGGCACTTTTCTCGACGGGACAGACCTATACAGCGTGCCACTCAGCCGACACGGAATCATCGTCATGGGCAACGAAGGGAATGGCATCTCGTCGGCTGTGGAACCTCTTGTCACTCAACGGCTTTTCATTCCCAGCTACCCGCCCGGACAGCCGACCAGCGAGAGTCTGAACGTAGCGGTCGCCACCGCCGTGACCTGCGCCGAATTCCGCCGGCGTACAAGCACCCCGCACGCAAACGGACTGCACGCCATTGAAAACCTAACTTAAAAACTCTGCCAGAATGACCGACTCCACATACATTTTCCTGCTGTCCCTGTGTTCAGCAGCCATCCTCCTGCTTCTGGTCACGCGCCTGCACGACTGCCTCGCGCTGGCACGTGCCCGGCGGCAGTACGAAACAGACGATCTCTCCGGACCGGGACGTGCGCCGGCCATCAGTGTCATCATACCCGCCGGAGGCCAGGCCGAAGCGCTCGAAACAAACATCCCGGCAATCATGGCACAAGAATACCCTTTTTTTGAAGTCATCGTTGTCGACGAACAGACAGAGAGCGACACGGCAGACGCCCTGAAACGGCTTACGGCGAAGTTCCCGCAGCTACGACACACGTTTGTGCCGCCAAGCGTCCGCTTTATCGGACGGCAGAAACTGGCCATCACGCTGGGCGTCAAGGCGGCCAAGCATGAATGGGTCGTGTTGACACGTCCGGACTGCACGCCGGCAAGCCCGCGATGGCTCATGGGCCTATCGGCCAAAATGGGAGAAGACAAAGACATCGTCGTCGGTTATGCGAACTACGACGCCTACGCTCCCACGGGCGTCGTAGTGCCCCGCCTGCGCCGCGCCTTGCTTGCCTTTTCGGCTGCATTAGGCGGCAGGGCGGTAGATGCTGACGCCTGCAACCTGGCGCTGCGCAAAAGCTATTTCCTCACACAGGGCGGCTATGCTTCGCAACTGTCGTTCACATGCGGCGAAGACGGCTTGCTCGTCGACCGGCTATCGACCGGCACGAACACCGCCGTAGCGTGCAACCCGGAAACTACTGTATGGCAGTCTTTCAGTTCACGCCATGAAAGCCGCAAGGCGCGGGTGGCACACCGCGTGGCCGGGCGCCACCTCCGCATGCGCGGCAAACTGCTCCGCCTGCGCTGGGGAACGGCCAGTCTGCTGACATATACGTATGCAGCCACGTGGCTCGCAGCCGTCGCCCTACGTGCGCTCCATTTCCCTCCCATTGAAGCATACCGCGGACAAGAGATTGCGTCCGACGCTTGGGCGGTCATTCTTCTGACCTACCCTATCGCCGAGGCGCTTGCTCTCCGGCGCAGTACGCAAGCCGTGGACGAACGCCCTGTCAGCGCACGTCTTTTCTTTGATGACCTGTGGCAGCCCATAGCCACCTTGGGTGTCAAACTGAACGCATGGTTCAGCCGCAACGATTACAAAAGACAATGATTTCTGCCCGGCTCACGCTTGCTGGCGCTTCTGCTGGTCGAGCAATTGGAAGTCTTTTTTCCGGAGTTTGAAACTGTTTGTCAGATACTTGTCACGGACAACCTGATTGGCCGCAAGCTCTTCGGGCGTCCCTTGAAAGAGGATGCGCCCCTCAAAAAGGAGATAGGCGCGGTCCGTGATACAGAGGGTCTCCTCCACATTATGGTCGGTGATCAGGATGCCGATGTTGCGGTCCTTCAATTTCCAGACAATATACTGTATGTCTTCGACCGCAATGGGGTCGACGCCGGCAAACGGTTCGTCAAGCATGATGAACTTCGGGTCAATGGCGAGGCAACGCGCGATCTCCGTCCGGCGGCGCTCGCCACCCGACAGTTGGTCTCCCTTGTTCTTACGCACCTTCTGCAAGCCGAACTCTGTGAGCAGGCTTTCGAGCTTCTCGCGCTGATAGTCCTTAGGGCGTCCTGTCATTTCAAGCACGGAGCTGATGTTGTCCTCGACGCTCATCTTGCGGAACACGGAGGCTTCCTGCGCCAAATAGCCGATGCCCTTCTTGGCCCGCTTGTAAACAGGGTCGGTCGTTATTTCGTTGTTGTTGAGAAATATGCGCCCGCTGTTTGGCACAACGAGCCCCGTTGTCATGTAGAAAGACGTCGTTTTTCCCGCTCCATTCGGCCCCAGCAGGCCGACGATTTCGCCCTGCTTCACGTCGAAAGAAACGTTGTTCACGACCGTACGTTTCCCGTATTTCTTCACAAGCCCTTCGGTCCGCAGGACCATGTGGTCGGCTGGCAGCGTCTGTGTTTGTACGTCAGTGTTCATGCCTTTGCTGAAAGATGCCCTGCAAAAGTAAGAAAAACGTTCCAAACCGCCGGACTCCCTGGCGGGAAAAACGAGCGCACTGACAGATTAAACAATCAGTACTCCCGCCGGAACGGGAGCAGTGGCCGTAAAACCCGGTCCGTTGTTTCGACGTTTCTGCACAAAGAAGGGAACACCGGAACACTTTTTCCAGTTTCCGAAAGACAGACTTCCAGCAAAATTCCGTAATTTTGTCCCATCTAAACGCACGATGATGCTTATCAAAAACTACCTGACGACCCTTGGCTGCTACTTGCAGCTGATGGGACGCACTTTCACAAGGCCCGACCGCTTCCGGATGTTCATGCGGCAATACGTAAAAGAAATGGCGCAGCTCGGAGTGGACTCAATCGGCATAGTCCTGCTGATTTCGTTCTTTATCGGCGCAGTCATCTGTATACAGATCAAACTGAACATTCAAAGCCCCTGGATGCCCCATTGGGTGTCGGGCTACACGACGCGAGAGATCATGTTGCTCGAATTCTCGTCGTCGATCATGTGTCTTATCCTTTCGGGAAAAGTGGGGTCGAACATTGCGACTGAGATCGGTACGATGCGCGTTACGCAGCAAATCGACGCCCTCGAAATCATGGGAGTCAATTCTGCCAACTACCTGATACTGCCAAAAATAGTCGGATTAGTGACGATGATTCCTTTACTGGTCATTTTCAGCATTGTGAGCGGTGTGGTGGGAGCCTATGCCACCGCCTACATCGGCAATGTCATCACAGCCACCGACTTGACCGCAGGCATGCAATACGAGTTCACACAATGGTTCGTATGGATGGGCATCATCAAGTCGCTTTTCTTCGCCTTCATCATATCCAGCGTGTCTGCCTATTACGGGTATAACGTTGAAGGAGGCTCCATCGAGGTGGGCAAAGCCAGCACGAACGCAGTCGTGGCCAGCAGCATGCTCATCCTCTTTTCCGACCTGTTCCTCACACAACTACTATCGTAATGATTGAAGTAAGAAACCTATATAAATCGTTCGACGACAAAAGTGTCCTCGAAGACATCAGCACCGTTTTCGAGAGTGGGAAAACAAACCTCATCATCGGTCAAAGCGGCTCGGGAAAGACTGTGCTCATCAAGTGCATTGTCGGTCTGTTCACCCCGACACGCGGCGAAGTGCTCTACGACAACCGCGATCTCATCACGATGACCAAGCGCGAACGCAGCCTGCTACGGCGCGAAATGGGAATGATATTCCAAAGCGCAGCTCTCTTCGACTCAATGACGGTGCTCGAAAACGTAATGTTTCCCTTGGACATGTTTTCAACGGATTCGTACAAGGAACGATGCCGTCGCGCCCTCTTCTGTCTCGACCGCGTCAATCTGCTCGACGCCCAAAGCAAGTATCCTGGCGAGATATCGGGAGGGATGCAAAAACGCGTAGCTATCGCACGCGCTATCTCCATGAATCCCAAATACCTATTCTGCGACGAACCTAATTCAGGCCTTGACCCGAAGACCTCGCTCGTCATCGACGACCTCATCCACAGCATTACGCAGGAGTTCAACACCACGACAATCATCAATACGCACGACATGAACTCTGTCATGGGTATCGGCGAACACATTCTTTTCATCTGCGACGGTCGGAATGAGTGGCATGGAACAAAAGACGACATTATCGACTCGAAAAACGAACGGCTGAATAACTTCATCTTTGCATCCGACCTTTTCCGCAAAGTGAAGAACGCCAAGCTCGACGAACAACTGAATAAATAAAGGCGTCCACCGGGGACGCCTTCTCTGTAACGAAAAGCGGTTTCACCTTCCACAGCGCGAAACCGCTTTATTGTTTTATTGTCTTAACCACATCAAAGAGGTAAGTGAGCTTCACGGTTATCGTCCCGTTGTTCGAGCGGGCGAAGACGTCGGTTTTAGAATTGTTATAGATGTCGCTGAGGCCATAGTAGTAACGCCCTTCAAGCATGAAGTGGCCGATGCGACTGTTCAGCTCGACGCCCAGCCCGCCGGCAATGCCGTAGTCGAATTTCCGTTCGACGGGCATCGAATACTGCGCCGCGAGGTTGTTGGGCCGGTCCGGCGTCCCGTCGGGCAGAGTGGTCCACGTTTCGCTCCGTTCGGACGACTCGCCGATGCAGTAGCCGATCTGCGGGCCTGCCATGAAGTAGAACATTGCGCCCCGGTGCTCGCGGCCCCACGCCAAGCGGGCGAACATTGGCACTTGGATGTATGAAATATGGCGTTCGTAGGTGTCGGGAAGAGGCTCGTTACGACTGTCCTGTATGTCCTCGCGCCAGCCGAGCTGCACATAGTTGGCCTCAATCTGCAAGGCACAATAGGCTGAATAATAGCGCTCACAAGTGTAGCGGAACGTCACGCCGAAAGTCGGAGCCATGTGCATCTTCTGTTTGATCGTAGGGTCGAACATGATTTTGTTCATTGCCCAACCCACGTTCACACCGATGGCGATGTCGTTACGCGGTTCGCCCACTTGCGCCGAAGCGGGCAACAGGCCGCACACTGCGGCAAGCATTATCAATAGTATTTTGGTCTGCTTCACTTCTCTTCTATTTTTTCAATGTGGCCGTCCGGACGATAGTGTACGAACCAGATGTGATTGTTGATTAAGCCTCCCTTTTCCCCGGCCCGTACGAAATGCATCGCGCTCTGGTAAGGCACAGCCGGCATGTGCTGCGTGGAAAATGCCTCGCCATAGCGGGCAAGCCCTTCAAGGATGTGCAAACCGTTGTCAAAACCGAGCAGCGCCATCCGTGGATAGATGGGCATCATGTCAGCATGGAACCACGTCCGGTAGTCGCGCTCAAAGCGTTTCACCGCCGACGAATAACCGTCATAGTAGAAGTTGGTGTAAATATACGTGTTGAGCGCGAAAAAACTTTTTAAGTGACCGGAAATGTAGGTCTGCCAGTCGGGATACCCCATCAGCGACAAGAGCCGTTCGGGGTGTGCCTGAGACAAGCGTGTCAGCGTGGGGACCAGCTCATCGAGCGTCGACGGATCGGAAGCATCGGGCAAGAGCACGTTGCGCCTGTCGGCTGCAAGGGCGGAAAGATACTGTTCGTCGGTTGATGAAACCCACAACGAAACGACGGAGTAACCTTTGGCTTTCAACTGCCGGGACATGTAGTCGGTAAAAGCCTTTTCGTTTCCTTTTGTCGTGCGCAAGACCACAAGGCGACTGTCTTTCGGGAAAAGGTCGCAGTAGAGATCGACCACCGCCCGCCACTTCTCGGCCTCCGGTGCATTGAGAAGACAAAGGTTAGCGTTACTATACACGTCCATGGCCTTGGATGTGAACGGTACGAAAGCCTTGATCCCGTTTTGCGCAGCGAAAGCGCCCACCTGCGTGACATGATCGCCGTAGAACGGACCTACGATAGCCTGCACGCCTGCCGCCTTTACACGCGACAGAACCGAAGCCAGCGATTCTCCGGCTGGTGTGTCAAACGCATAGACCTCTACTGACTGCCCCAGACGCTTGACACTGTCGACCGCCATGAGGAAACCGCGATAATACTCGGTGCATCGTTCCTTGACGCCCGAGTTCCCGACGAAGGGGAGCATGACGGCCACTTTCACGATCGACGTGGCGTTTGATACGGAGGGCGGAACGGTCGCCACGGGAGTAGTGACTGTCGCGCCTGAAACTGTGACCGTTTTTCCCGTCACTGCGTTCGTTTTCCCACTCGCTGCGGGACTGGCGACAGTCGGAATGCGGATGATGCTCCCCCGTTTGAGCGCATAACCAGGTTCTTGCATCTCCGGATTAGCCTGCACGAGTTCTTCGACAGTCAGGCCATGGGCATGGGCTATTCCCCAAAGGGTCTCTTTACGCTTAACTTTGTATTCTTTCGTCGCACCAAGCTGCCGCGCGGCCGTTGCAGGCAACGGCGTGGGGATTTGGAGCGTTTGGCCGACCTTGACGGTGTTGCCTTCAATATCCGCATTGTAACGGAGAATTTCAGCCACCGTCACTCCGTATTGCTTGGAAATCTGATAGAGGGTTTCGCCCGGTTGTACGACATGCTGCCGCGTGGTCACCTGAGCCAGCCCACGGGCCACACCGAAGCCGACAAAGGCCAACGCAAGGGCAAAGAAGAAAGTGAAAAATCGCATTTTCATTGGTTCGACGCACTTTTTAGCAGAGCAAAAATACATAAAATATATTCCCTGACAGAGTATTTGAAGATAATTCCGTACTTTTGAACTCAAAAGACATACCAATAGCTTTGTCGATATGAACTACACTCACCTCCTGCTGGTGTGCTGCCTGATGGGACAGACAGCCGCCTATGCCCAAAAGCCGGCCACTGCGCCCGAAGACACCAAGCCGAAAACCGAAGCCGAAAGGCTGATGGACGAATACCGCTTTGAAGAGGCCGTGGAGTTACTGGAAAAGGACATCGCCACAGCCGAACGGCGTCGAAAACCGACCGAGACACTCGAAGAGCTGAAAGCGAAAGCAATGACAGGGCTCAACATGTTGAACGCCACGGCGAGAGTCACATTCATCGACAGTCTGGTGGTCGACAAGGCCCAGTTCCTCACGCAGATGAGCCTCAGTGCCGACATAGGAAGGCTCATGCCCTGTGGGGAATCAGCTCCCGGATTACCTGAGAAAGCCATCCATGGTCTGGGCCTGTTCGTCAACGAACTAGGCGACAAGGCCTATTACTCCCTTGCCGACAGTGCAGGCACACTGAAACTCCACTACACCGAAATGCTGGGCGACACGTGGCGCACCCCTACCCCGCTCGAAGGCTTGGCCGGACTCAACGGAACCCAGGATTTCCCCTTTGTCCTGACAGACGGCGTCACGCTGTATTATGCCAGCCAAAACGAAGAAGGCTTGGGAGGATACGACCTCTATGTGACACGATACAGCCTCGACGAAGGCTCCTATCTGAAACCCGAAAATTTAGGTATGCCGTTCAACTCACCGGCCAACGACTATCTCTATGCCGTAGACGAAGCGAACAACCTCGGATGGTTCGTCACAGACAGGGCGCAACCAGAAGGAAAGGTCTGCATCTACATCTTTGTGCCCGGCGGCACACGCGACACATACACCCCCTTGGCATTCGACGACAGCGAGATCCGAGACTTCGCACGCATCAGCTCGATTGCCGCTACACAAAAGAACGCGTCAGAAGTGGCCGAGGCCAAAAACGCCCTCCAACGCGCACGCACAGCCCCCAAACAGACCACAGAAGAAGACGCCATCCATTTCGTCGTGGGCGATGGACGCATCTACACCTCTATCGCACAGTTTCAAAGCGCGGAGGCGCGCAAGCTTTGCACCGAGTGGGCCATCACACACAAACATATGGTCCAACAGGAAAAGCAACTCGACGCGCTCAGGCTGGCTTACGCCCGCAACGAAGAAGCCAAGCGCCGGCAAATGGCGCCGACCATCCTGCAACTCGAAAAGGAAGTGGAAGCCCTCAGGGCCGACAACCGGAAGACCGAAGCACGGATGAGAGTTGCAGAACTGCAACAAAAATAAAAATCACTAAACCTCACCACCATGGGAACAGCAATCGAAGCCTCCGAACTGATCATTAACAGCGACGGGAGCATATTTCATCTCCACTTAAAACCCGAACAACTGGCCGGGAAAGTCATCCTCGTAGGAGACCCTGGACGCGTGGCCACCGTAGCCGCACACTTCGACGCGACGGAATGTGAAGTGAGCAGCAGGGAGTTCCACTCCATTACCGGACAGTATGCCGGCAAGCGCATTACAGTGGTATCGACGGGTATCGGATGCGATAACATTGACATTGTCATGAACGAACTCGACGCCCTCGCCAATATCGACTTCACGACGCGCACTGTCAAGCCCACACTGACACAGTTGGAACTCGTCAGAATCGGAACCTGCGGCGGCCTGCAACCTTACACGCCAGAAGGTACCTACATCGCCAGCGTCGAGAGCATCGGATTCGACGGTCTTCTGAACTTCTATGCCGGACGCGACGCCATCTGCGACACAGCGCTCGAAAAAGCCTTTGTCAACCACATGGGATGGCAGGGAAACACCTGCATCGCCCATCCCTACGTCGCACCTGCCGACAAAGAACTCCTCCACCGCATTGCGGCCGACGACATGGTGCGTGGCCTCACGGTAGCCTGCGGCGGTTTCTTCGGCCCGCAAGGACGGGTGCTGCGGATTCCACTGGCCGACCCGCACCAAAACGAGAAGATAATGGCATTCGAATATAACGGCCTGCGTATAACAAATTTCGAAATGGAAAGCAGCGCCCTCGCCGGACTTGCCAAACTGATGGGACATAAAGCCATGACCTGCTGCATGGTCATCGCCAACCGCGTAGCAGGAAAGGCCGACCCCAACTACAAGAACTCTATCGATGGCCTGATCCGTTTGGTATTGGACCGCATCTGACCGTTCCACCACCTATACAGACAGGAGCCCCGTGCACTCGCCGCAAACGACTGCACGGGGCTTTTTCCTTGTCCATCGCATCCTTCAAACGCACAAGCACGTCGCAAGCCAGCTCTCATGCACACAAAAGCATGGAGTTCCACAACTAATGCGCCTGCATGCCGCGCACAAGTGCCCCAAAGACCTACTGACGATACGGAACCGCCGCATAGTGGACGAGACTGCCTCGTCGTGAGGTGACAGACGAGCATTATTAATGACACCCTAACGGACAGCAACACCTATCGGACAAAATGCCCTATTAGACAACCGGCATCGCTGCACTCGTCTGATAACGGGAATTACCTTACCAGCCAGGTTGATGGGAATCTCCGTCGTGACAAAATCCTCCCACGGACTGAAAGACATCGCAAACGCACTGACAAAATCCACTTTCGCAGTCTGGAATACTTTTAATCATTAATGGTGGATCTATTAACAGACAGCCAGATAACACTGCGCCAGCCTCTGCGGCAATAAAAAAGCGGGAGGATCCGCCACCATGGCGAATCTTCCCGCTAAAAATGGATAAACTATACTTTCGGATTAATCCTCAGGCAGAGGGGTCGGCTCATTCGAGAAATCAGGACGGGCAAACGTCTGAATCTTCGTATTGATGATTTCTTCAACCATCTCGTCGCTGACCTCTTTCAGGCCAAGGTCTTCCATGTCTTTCTCAAACTCGTCGCGCATATCCTGCGTCAGGCAATAGTAGGAGCTTGTGTAGTCGCTCGCCCAGCATGCAATGAGACGCAAGAAACCGAATTTCTCGAAGTATGGATAAAGATTGTATCCACTACGCAAAGAGGCCACACGGATGTAGTTGAGGATGTAGGGCACAATGTTGCTGCGTGCATTCATTCGCTCATTAATGTATTCTTCTGTGGTCCATACAGAGTTCGGGTATCTGCTTGTAAACTCGCTGACATCTGTCTTCTGGTTCTGTACGGAAGCCAAGAGGGCATACTTGTCATGGTGGCGCGTATTCTCAGGCAATAACGTAGACACGTCTGGCGTAGCCTTTCCACGCTCGTCAGTGGTGCGGATGAGTTCATAGACGTCAAGCTGGTAATCGTGGTCACCTTGCAGCGTGAAGTAATTGTGCAGCATATAGAACGGCATCACGTTGTTAATCTGGTTGAGGTTAATTTCGCTCATCGAAAGCGAACGGTCAACATTCACCGGATTCTGGTTCTGTGTGAAATCACCAATGGTAGCTGCACCGGAAGGCTCACGCATAGAGTAGACAATACTATCTTTCATCGATTCAGCCATCTCAACCATCTTCGGGCTCCATCCGTAGTTTGCAGCCACGGTGTTGCGTTCCTTATATGCACGGCTTCGACTCATGCTTCCGTTCCGCGTCACGAGTTCGCTGTTGCTGTAAATGACGTAGTTCTCGAAGAATGCTCTCACGTTAGCTTCGAGCGTGCTCACCACACGGTTGGCATTGTCTTCACCACTCACGTATTCAGGATAAGTATTGGGAACGTATCCCATACGGAGCATGTTGTAGACAGAGTTCATGTTATTCGAACTCTCAGCCAAGTTCGACCAACAGAAGTATGGATTCATCTGGTGCTGGTGACCCCACTCGTGGCTGAATCCCCAAATAGCATCGGAATCATGATAACGCATGTTATTAGGATTCAGGACGCGATACTGCGTATCGTACATGAACGTCACGCCCATACCGCCCTGATACATGTAGTAGTCGTAGTTCACAAACGCCAAAGTCTTGTTCTTCGGCACGCGACCGAACTTTTCGAAACCTATCAGATAATGCTCCCAAGCGATGAGGCTGTCGAGAATGTTCATCATCTCAACATAACGGCCAGTGGTGTACTGCTTCAAGGCACTGACTTCCCAGCACGAGTGAACGCGGTCTCCATTGAGGTCAATTGTAGTGTAGCAAGAGTTATCAAGTATCTGCTGCAGTTCATCGTTCGACTGATGCGGAGTCAGGTAACCGTTCACCTGAGCATTGACGAAGTGCACCTTCACGTCGGAAGCGCCATCGGGATTGCTGCTGTAATAGGTGATATAAGCCAAGCCTGGCCAATCGCTCGTCTTGTCGATGATGTTGATACCGTTACGGAGTGCATAAGTTTCACTCTTATACCAATACTTTCCATCTGCGTTATAATCGGAATCTTTCTGCGGCGACCAACCAATTACGCGGAGGCCTACGGATTTATCTTCGGGTATACCGTCAACGATGACAGCCGTCTTACCTTGGGTCAACATGATACCCGTCACACCTTGGATTTGATCATAGAGCTTGCCAGGAGTACTCCATTCGGCAGAAAGCGTTTGCGGGTCAAGCAGGCACTCGTACGAACCAACGCGGAACTTCGTATCGTAGTTACCAGAAAGAATCTTTGTAGCCAAAGTACGAATGAACGGATTACTTAACGTGTCGAGGTTGGCTGCTGTAAAATCATCAACAAGCTCGGTCATAAGTTTATCTTTGAAGATATTGGATCCGGGCACTTGCTGATTAACACCGAATTGCATCTCAGCGCATGAAGCATATGGGCCACCGCCGTTTTCGTCACCTCCGGAATAAACGCGGAACTCAATCTGCGTGGGATTGATGAGCGGCGTGTCAAACTCTACACTACGTGCTGAACTCGACTTCTCGAAATCGAGTGTCTTATATGGCTGCGAGCCGTCATTGCCATCGCACTTCACATAAATCTCTACCTCGCCGAAATTACCGTTTGTACCGCTCTGACGAGGAATATAATTAATGAAGTCAATCTGATCGACATTCGTGAAGTTATAGGTCAAGATGACCGGATTGCTACGCGATACGCTGAAACCGGGATACGGACTATGGTAAATGGTCGACAAGTCGTCGTCATAAGTCAACGCAACACCATTGTTGCCTTGGTGGGCATTATCTGATGCGCTTGACGGTTTGATCCAACGCACAGGTTCCAGCGTGCTGGCCGTACCGTCGCCGCTTTGGCTCACTACGAGCGTACGGCTCATCGGATCTTCGCCAGTAGTGCTGAACGTCACGTTGCCTTTGCGCGTCACGCGATCAAGGTTCTGGCTCACGTGCACATACACATTGTCGTCGCTTCCTTTACGCACCGTAACCCAATCTGCGTCGCTTGACACATTGAAGTCGCCGTTCGTATGTACATTAAACATAAGGGTGCGTTCGCGATAGTCTACGCTCTGTTTCGTCGGTACTGCCAAGACGGGCAACGTGCTTTCCGTAGCCACTTCCTGCGCCACTACACCCATTGGTCCGGCTGCAAGCAAAGTTGCAAGACCGATCTTGATGTATTTCATTTCTTTCTTATTCATGATTTGTTTCTTTTCTTTCTTTTATGAATTAAAGAGCGACTTTCTTGTCACCAACCAAGAACACACCCTTACCGAGCTGGACCGTGGTGCCGCTTGAAGTCACAACGCCCTGCCACATAAGCTGACCGGCAGCAGAATAGATGCGTACAGTCTCGCGGGCAGGAGCAGTCATCGTTACGCTCGTGCCGTTGACAGTTACTTTCAGACCATTGTCAGCCGTCGTGATGTCGTCGATTCCCGTCGCGATAGTCGGATAGACTGCGAACGGAACGCTCTCAAGCACGAAACCGTCAGCGCGGTAGGGATTATCACGCGGCTCTATGCGACAAACAACACGGTAAAAGGCTTTCTTGAAAGTAAGCTCATTAGAACGGAGCGTGTAATCGCTGCCACTGGTCAAGCGGGTCTCGCCTCCATTCTCCATGGAATAAACGCGTACCGTCACTCTGGCAACTGATGAGCTCTCACCTGCAAAGAACATATAATCCGAAAGGTCAAGAGTCTTGATTCCATCGTCCTCGGAGTCGTCAGTCAAAAGGAAATCAAGTTTTTCTTCAACACCCGGATTAAGCAGGTCTGCGAGATCAAACGGCGCCTGAGTGGCATAGCTAAACCAGTCAGGAATAGCATTGCGCGACGGAAGGGATGCAAACGTCAACTTGTTGTTGTTGCAGTCATAGGCTTCCAGCGTGGCATTCTCCACTAGCTTTGTGGGTAACGTCACTGTTTCGAGAGCGTTGTTCGCGCAATAGATACCTTTTATGAAACCAGCTTGCGACAGGTTGAGACTGCGCAGGCTGTTATTCGCAGTCACCACATCGCGCAGTTCTGGCAGTTCTGAGCCGCTGATTGTCAGTGATGTCAGCTCATTGTTACTGCACACCAGCGCGCCCAACTCAGGCGAACTAACTGTAAGCGAACGTAAAGAGTTATTACTGCAATCCAGATAGTTCAATTGGGTTTGCGAACTAATGCTCAGCGAAGTCAGTTCATTGTTGGACACGTCAATGACTTCAAGTCCCGTCACACCTGTCAGCGTAAATCGGCGCAACGAGTTATCCGACGCATAGACACGCTTGAGGTTCGGGGTCTGCGTGTTAATGGTCATCGTCGTGATCTCGTTGTTCGAGCAGTTAAGATCTTCCAAAGCATCCCCTCCGTTCAGTGAAAGAGTGCTGAGTTCATTGTTCGAACAATCCAAGGACACGAGATTCGGAGCCTGGTTAATCAAGATGCGGCTAATACCGTTGCCTGCACAATTGAAAGAATACAGACCATCACCGGCACTCACCACGATGTTGGAACCTTTCACTTCTGCGGTCACAGTATCCGTCTCATAGGCCACAGGCGTGCCATCGCCCCAATCAACGGTGATGCCTCCGTGGACATGATTCGTGATCAGCGTCATTGTTTCCCCGGCGCTTTTCGACGTAGTCAGCTGGATAGTCTGGTCTTGTGCCAAAACTGGCAAACCGAGACTACATACTGACACGGCGGTCAAAAAAAGTAATCTTTTGTTTGTCATTACAATATAAGTTATTGATGGATGATTTAGAGTTAACATTGCAAAAGTGCGAATAAATCGCGGACTGACAAGCATGTCCCGCCTTTTTTTATCTTTTTTGGGATAATTTAGCCGTCAAGGAAGAAAGCGACACTTCCCTTTTTGGTCAAATATCTTTGCCGTCAATAAAAATATCACTACTTTTGCCTCAAACAGTCAACTTAAACGAATTAATATCATGAGAGTAATCATTGAGCCTACTTACGAGAAGTTGTCCGAATGGGCAGCCAACTACGTCGTAAACAAGATTAACGCCGCCAAACCCACTGCCGAAAAGCCCTTCGTACTGGGTTTGCCCACCGGGTCGTCGCCTATCGGAATGTACCAAGGCCTCGTCAAAGCCTGCAAGGAAGGCCGCGTAAGTTTCAAGCACGTCCTGACGTTCAACATGGACGAATATGTGAACCTTCCGGAGGAACACCCTGAAAGCTACCACTCCTTCATGGCCAAGAACCTCTTCGACCATATTGACTGCCCCAAGGAGAACATCCACATCCTTAACGGCAATGCGGCCGACCTCGACGCCGAGTGTGCTCATTATGAGGAAATGATAGCCCAAGCCGGCGGCATCGACCTCTTCATCGGGGGTATCGGTCCCGATGGACACATCGCGTTCAACGAACCGGGCTCATCACTCACCTCGCGCACCCGCGTCAAGACGCTGACAACCGACACGCGCATCGCCAACTCACGCTTCTTCGGCGGCAATCCTGACAATGTGCCCGCCCACGCACTGACCGTTGGCGTCGGCACAGTGATGGCAGCACGCGAAGTGCTCATCCTCTGCAACGGCCACAACAAAGCCGCAGCGCTGAAAGCCGCCGTCGAAGGCAGCATTACGCAAATGTGGACCATCTCGGCCTTGCAACTCCATCAGCACGGCATCATCGTCTGCGACGAGGCCGCCACGGACGAACTTAAACACGGGACTTACAAATACTTCAAGGATATTGAGAAAGAGAACCTCTGATCTCACGGCGTGTAAGGGCATACTCACGACCCGGAACACGCGACACATAAAAGGCTGCCGCTTGCGCCACACTGGCGGGCGACAGCCTTTCACTTTCTTCACTCAGAACCCGAACACCTCCCATTCCTCCCTACATGGCACAACAGACCGCCAATCCTTTTGCCCGGCCACTTTATATCATGACGAAGCCGGCAGGTGCACTTTGCAACATGGCTTGTGACTACTGTTATTATCTCGAAAAGTCCAAGCTCTATCCCAATAATCCGCGCCACGTCATGAGCGATGAACTACTCGAACGCTTCACGCGCGACTACATCGCCATGCAAACCACGCCCGAGGTCCTGTTCACGTGGCACGGTGGCGAAACGCTCATGCGCCCGATTTCGTTCTACAAGAAGGCGCTTGAACTACAAAAAAAGTATGTCGGCGGGCACACCATCAGCAACGCAATCCAGACCAACGGTACCCTCATCACCCGCGACTGGGCTGAATTTTTCAAAAAAAACAACTTTCTTGTCGGCCTATCATTAGACGGACCGGAAGAGTATCACGACGCATACCGCCGCACGCGTAACGGCCGCGCCACGTTCCTCCAAGTGATGAAAGGCGTCCAGTGGCTCAATCGTTACGGCGTTGAATGGAACGCCATGGCGGCCATCAACAACCTAAACGGCGCCCACCCGCTTGAGTTCTACCATTTCTTCAAGGAAATAGGCTGCCAATACATCCAGTTCACTCCTGTCGTGGAACGGTTCTACCGCCATCCCGACGGCCGTCTGCTCGCCTCGCCCGTTGACGGTGCCACGGCCGAACTGGCGCCTTTCTCCGTCACACCGGAACTTTGGGGAAATTTCATTTGCACCATCTTTGACGAATGGGTTCGCAATGACGTCGCCCAATTCTACGTCCAGCTGTTCGACTCGACCCTTGCCGGATGGATGAACGTTCCCCCTTCGGTCTGCTCCATGGGCGAGACGTGCGGCCACGCCGCCGTCATGGAGTTCAACGGCGACCTTTATACGTGCGACCACTTCGTGTTCCCCGAATTCCGCCTCGGCAACATTTACGAACGCAGCCTACTCGAAATGATGAACAGTCCCGAACAACAGCGGTTCGGCGAGAACAAGCGTGACCTGCTCACCGACCAGTGCCGCCAGTGCGAATATCTTTTTGCCTGCCACGGCGAGTGCCCGCGCAACCGCTTCGTCCTATCGGCAGACGGACAGGAAGGCCACAACTACCTTTGCGCAGGCTACCACCGCTTCTTCGCACACGTAGCCCCGTACATGGACTTCATGAAATACCAACTCATGCACAACCAGGCGCCAGCCAAAGTCATGAAGTGGATACAAGACGGGCAGCCTGAATATCGGAAAGCATAGAAGGCCGGCACGCCTCACCTCCCCGGTCTGCCAGGAAGCCTGTAATGCTGTCACCAATGAGGCGGGCGCAACACCGCGCAACGACCCGACGTGACAGAAAAAACGGGACGGCTGACAGAAAATGCTGAAACAGCAACAGAAAAAACAGTCGGCCGTCACGCTTCAACCCGGAAGGCAGACCCAATACAAAGCCGGCTGCGGAAGAAAGGTATGAACTCCTAATCCGCAGCCGGCTCATTATTTTCTTATTCTCATAAGCATCACTCCCACTCGATCGTAGCTGGTGGTTTCGACGAAATGTCGTAACAAACGCGGTTCACTCCGCGAACGTGGTTGATGATGTCGTTCGAAACTTTCGCCAGAAACTCATATGGCAAATGAGCCCAGTCCGCCGTCATGGCGTCTGTACTGGTGACAGCACGAAGCGCGACAGCCCGTTCATAGGTCCGTTCGTCTCCCATCACACCCACGCTGCGCACGGGAAGCAGGATGACACCCGCCTGCCACACCTGGCCATACAGTCCCCACTCTCTCAATCCACGGATGAAGATGTCGTCGGCGTCTTGCAAGATGCGCACCTTTTCTGGGGTGATGTCGCCAAGGATACGCACGGCAAGCCCCGGTCCGGGGAACGGATGGCGATCGATAAGATGCTCGGGCATATGAAGCTCGCGGCCGACACGGCGCACCTCATCCTTGAAGAGCCATCGCAGCGGTTCGCAAAGGCGCAGGTGCATCTTTTCGGGCAATCCGCCCACATTGTGGTGGCTCTTGATGACTTTGCCTGTGATGTTGAGGCTCTCGATGCGGTCGGGATAAATCGTGCCTTGTGCGAGCCAACAGGCGTCTTTTATTTTCTTTGCCTCGGCCTCAAAGACATCGATAAAACCCTTGCCGATGATTTTGCGCTTCTGCTCCGGGTCGTCCACACCGGCCAGCTCGCTGAAAAACTTCTGGCTGGCGTCGACTCCGATCACGTTGAGGCCCAGAGCGCGATAGTCGTTCATCACGTCGTTGAACTCATTCTTGCGCAGCATTCCGTGATCGACAAAAATGCAGGTCAGCCGCTCTCCGATGGCTCGATGAAGCAAGACGGCGGCCACCGAAGAATCAACACCTCCGCTCAGTCCGAGAATCACGCGGTCTTGCCCCAATTGCTCGCGCAACTCAGCCACCGTGGTTTCAATGAACGAGGCAGAACTCCAATCCTGGCGGCTGCCACAAATGTCCACCACAAAGTTACGCAACAGTTGCGAGCCTTGCGTCGTGTGGAACACTTCCGGGTGGAACTGCACGCCCCAAAGCTGTTCGCCGTCTGCTTGGTATGCGGCATTAATCACCTTGTCGGTCGATGCGATGGCATGGAAGCCTTCAGGCAGGGCTGTAATGGTATCGCCATGGCTCATCCAGACTTGCGTCCCGGCATCAAGTCCTTTAAGCAGCGGATTCGACGCATCGAAATGGCTGAGCATGGCCCGCCCGTACTCCCGGCTGCCGGCCGGCTCCACCTTTCCGCCATAAAGTTGGGCCATATATTGGGCACCGTAACAGATGCCCAATACGGGATAACGGCCACGGATTTCCGAAAGGTCTGGATGGAAGGCTTCGGGGTCGTACACACTGAACGGCGAACCACTGAGGATGACTCCGATCACGTCCGGATCGTCTGCGGGAAACTTGTTGTAAGGGATGATCTCGCAGAACGTATCGAGCTCGCGCACCCGACGACCGATGAGTTGCGTCGTCTGTGAACCGAAGTCGAGGATAATGATTTTCTGTTGCATATGCGGGATTGGTTTATTGGATATTTTGTTTTAGACCGCAAAGATACGCTTATTCGCTGACACTTGATGCCACCGGCGGCAGCTTTCCGGCACCGGAGCAGTTGCCGGCCGATGTGAGGAAGTCTTCCGCTGCGGCCAAAGCGGCAGGTTTCCCGATGTCAAGCAGTCGCAATCCGGGCTCCGGACAGCCGTAAACAGGCACTTCACGACAGACGGAAAGATAAAAGTCGATGATGGAAAAACGGCGCGGCCAGCCTTCCATCAGACTGAAAAGTCGTGGAGAAAAAAGCTGAATGCCTGAAAAAGCATAGCGACGGCAACGCGCCACGTCAAGCTTTGAATACGGACTACGAACCTGGCCTGTGGCCACGTTTGTCCAGCCGACAAGGCGGTTTTCTTCATCGAACAGCAAATAACGCTGAGTCTGCCGCTCACTTACAAGGAGAGTCGTTCCGTCTGGATGCGCTCCGGCCCAGCGATGCAGGTCAACATTGCTCAGAATGTCGACATTGTGCACCAAGACCGGAGCGTCGCCGTCCAGCCACTGACGGGCGCGGGCCAACCCACCACCGGTGTCGAGCAGTTCGTCGCGTTCGTCCGAAACACGCACACGGAGGCCAAAGTCGTGTTCTTCCAAGTAGCGGATTACTTGTTCAGCAAAATGATGAACATTCACAACGACTTCCTTGACGCCGGCTGCGGCCAACCGTTCCAGCTGGTAACCCAGGATTGGACGTCCTGACACCGGGGCAAGGGCTTTTGGCATTGTGTCGGTCAACGGCCTGAGCCGTGTCCCCAGCCCAGCCGCGAATATCATGGCTTTTTCCATGCTTCTCTGTGCTCTATTGTGAAGCAGCCCGGATTCTCCGGACATGTCCTCGTCATCGCCACGCGTCAGGTTTTGTGCCGAAACCCGTGGGCTCCGAAGCCATGTCAAATTCCAACACGCCGCCTTTCGTAAGGGTATCGTAGTCTATATATGTTTTTCCGTAGGATTTGCCGTTCAGGCGCAAGCCTGCCACATAAATGTCGCCGGGTTGGTCACGATGGACAATAATCTTGAACGTACGACCTCCGCCTACATGCAATGTGGCAGTGCGCACAATAGGCGAACCTATGTCGAAACGGCCACCGATCGGGTCTATCGGATAAAATCCCAATGCCGAAAGGACATACCAGGCCGACATCTGCCCGGCATCTTCATTGCCGCTCAATCCGTCGGGCCGGTCAGCGTACATCTCGTCAAAGACCCTATGCAGCCACCGGGCGGTTTTCCATGGCTTGCCAATACGGTTATACATATATATAATGTGATGGCTGGGTTCGTTGCCGTGGGCATATTGACCGATAAGCCCCGTGATGTCGGGCTGTGTACTCTCCCCCAAGTCAGAAGAAACTATGAAGAGACTGTCAAGGCGCTGTTCGAAACGCTCGGCGCCGCCTACGAGCGAGATGAGCCCGTCCACATCATGCGGAACGAGCCACAGATATTGCCAGGCCGTGCCTTCGGTGAAGTCCTCGGTATGGTGACCGGGATGAAAGTCGCCGGGGCGGAACTCACCCGTCGAAAGACGGCCGCGGAAGAAACCCGTCTTTCTGTCGTAAAGCTTTACGTAACTGCGCGAAAGGCTATCGTAATGAGCGGATTCGGCATCTCGCCCCAAGAGCTTTGCCACACGGGCCACGCCGGCAAAGGCAATGTAGTTTTCGAGACTGACCGAAACGCTCTCCTTCACTTTGTCGCAAGGCACATAACCCATTTCGTTCAGATAAGGCAAGCCGCGGAACCCATGGCTCATCGAACGCTTCATTGCCTCATAAGCCGCGGGGACATCAGCCACCAAGCCTTTCAGACAGAGGTCAGCGAGGAACGGCACCGCAGGGCTACCCACCATACAGCCCGTCTCGCTGCTGGTCAGCGGCCAAATGGGGAGAAAACCTTGCTCGCGCTCTGCAACCAGAAGCGACTGCGCCCAATCGTGCTGCAACTCGGGATAAACCAGAGTGAACAGTGGATGAAGGGCGCGATAGGTATCCCATAGCGAAAAGGTAGTATAGTTGTCAAAACCGTCACTGCGATGCTTATTTCCGTCACTGCCCCTGTAACTTCTGTCACTGTCTCCGTAAAGCGTGGGATGAATCATGGTGTGATAAAGGGCCGTATAGAAAATCCGGCGTTCACGCTCACAATCAAAGGTCGCCTCTACACGCGAAAGCGCGGCGTTCCAAACGCTGTCGGCCGACGTTTTCACCTGTTCAAACGAGCGTCCGGCACTCTCGCTGTCCAAATTGGCCATGGCTCCCGCCAGACTGACGCTCGAAAGCGCCATACGCACGCCCACGACCGTGTCGGTCGTCACGTCAAAAGAGGCTGTGCCATAACCCACGGGGAATGCCGGGCTGCCGTTCTCAGACTTAGCCTGACTGGACGCCGTTATCCAAGACTTCATGGGACGTGAAAAGCGAATAACGAAGTAGTGGCGGCGATCCGAAGCCCAACCGCGTGAGAAGCGGTGACCGACGAGTGTTGTGTCGTCGAGTTGGCGAAGTTCGCAACTGACGGGCACGTTCCATCCGATTCCGTTTTCCACATCGACGACAATGCGGGCGTCGGAACCGGCCGGATAATGATACTCTTCATAGGCGACTCGCTTCGTGGCCGTCATGCGTGCCTTGATTCCGTAACGGTCAAGAAGCACCTCATAATAGCCCGGACGACAGGTCTCGTGCCGGTGCGAATATGTAGAATAAAAACCCGAGGCACGCTTTGTCGTATCTCCGACTGTCATGTCGACCGCCCCGGTCACTGGCATAAGCAGGATGTCGGCTAGGTCAGGACATCCGGTCCCGCTAAGGTGCATCGGGGCGAAACCACGAATATATTTCCCGCTCCAATGGTAGCCTGAGCACCAATCCCATCCGTCCTCAACCTGTGTCGGGCCGACAGTGACTCCACCAAAAGGCAAAGAAGCTCCTACGAATACATGTCCATGCCCACCAGAGCCGATGAAAGGGTCTACGGCGTCTGTCAGGCGTTGGGCATCAACTGGCAGCAAAGGGCTAAACACTGCCATCGTCGCAATAAACAGGATTTTGTGTTTCATCATCATTGTCGGTTAAGGTTTGAGCGCAGCGACTGTTCGTTCGATAATTTGGATAGTCGTGTCGTCTACGTCGAAAACTGAATACCAGCCCTGCGGCTCGTGAGGCGGATCAACCATATAGTCAGCTCCAGGCATCCATGTGGTACTGTCGGCCACGGCTTCACCACCCCATCCCCAGAAATTGCATCCCGCGAGAACGCCCTGGTGGCGATAGCTTTCGAGCAGTCGGTTGAAAATGAAGCTGTAATAACCGTCACGGGCACCCGTTGTCGACTGACGTGAAAGACTGTTGCGATCACGGGGATAGCCGAATTCTTCAATAACAAGCGGCTTACCCGCTTTCGCAGCCATGCGCTGGTGCAGGTCAATATATTCGCCAGAACGTAAATAGGCATTGGGTAAATCCTCAATCAAGCGGTCGATGGCCACCCACTGCCAATTCCGCGGCCAAATATGGATGGTGTAATAATCGATATTCAAGTCATTGTGGATACGCTCACAAAGATCGGCGTCGACTTCGCATCCATAAAGTCCTTCACTGCCCGTCGAAACCAGGTGGTTCGGGTCTAACTGCTTGATAAGTGCCACTGTGCGCGCAATCCAGCGCGCGAATCCATCTTTGGCCTCTTTGCTGAACGCTCGGGGCTCATTGCAGACCTGCCAAGCCATAATCGTCGGGTCGTCGCGGTAGGGCTGGCCTGTAATGCTGTTCGTGCGACTGACGATAGCCTTCACATAATCGTAAAAAAGCTGTTGCGCTCTTTCGTCGGCAGCAAACGCGGCTGCATAGCGCACATAATTATTATAACCCTCGCCGGCTGAATATGGCGATTGCCCATGACCGGTCTGATTCAGGTAGTAGCCGTAACCTCCGCTCCAATCCCACGAGTTTGTAAGATAGAAAACGCCCACCATGTCGCGCTTGTCCATCTCAACGAGCAGGTAGTCGAGCCCACGAAGCAACGTATCGTTGAGCACACCGGGGCGTTCCTGCAAATAGGGTCGCACATGGTTCGCGCTGTCACTGCCTGCATCCGCTCCGACAAGGATACGCAGATTGTCCACACCCATAGATTGGAGACGGTCGAGCTCGCGGCTGAGTCGGGCACGGTCTCCACCTTGTCCTTCTGAGGCGAGAATGGGTGCGTACCAGAGATTTGTCCCGACGAAGTAGTAAGGTTTGCCGTCGCGGACGAAGTGACCGTCCGACACACGGATAAAAGATTGTGCGGCCACAGGGGCGAAGAATCCCGTTACCAAGACAAACAACAAAGCCAATCCCCTTTGCGCACAGCGCATCAGGCGCAAGATGAGAAGAGGGAGAATTCCTGTTTTTTTCATAGTCGTAAATTGTTTATGCGGTCATTATGGCTAAAAAAGTTTGAGCCTGTTTTCTCGCGCTTCGTCAAGCGGAGCGAGCGGCTGTGACTGTCCTCCGCGTGAACAGCGAAGGTTTTCATATTCGGCCCTCAGCTGGGCTTCAAACTGAGTGCGCGTCGCGGGATTGAGGAGTTTGGCTACGGCCGGCACTACCTGCGAGGCATCTTTTGTCCAGACTACGGGACCATCGTAGGCAGGCGCTATCTTCAACGCCGTATGCAGGCGACTTGTTGTGGCGCCACCGACAGCAACAGGGAGGTCCATTCCCGCGGCCCGGAGGGCACTGACGGTGTGCACCATCTCGTCGAGACTTGGCGTGATGAGCCCGCTGAGCCCTATCATGTCTGGATGTTCGCGACGCACAGCCTCGACGATTTTCTCTGCCGGGCACATCACGCCCAAGTCGATCACCTCGTAATTGTTGCACGCCAGAATGACCGCTACGATGTTCTTGCCGATGTCGTGCACGTCGCCCTTTACGGTAGCCAACAGCACACGGCCAGCCCGTTCACCCGGACGGCGTTCTTTCTCGATATAGGGATTGAGATAGGCCACAGCACGCTTCATGGTGCGGGCTGTCTTTACCACTTGGGGAAGGAACATCTTGCCCTCTCCGAAAAGGTCGCCGACGCGATTCATAGCATCCATGAGCGGCCCCTCGATAAGATCAACGGCATGGGGGTAGTTACCAAGCGCCTCTTCAAGGTCAGCGTCGAGATAATCGTCGACACCCTCTATCAGGGCATAGGCCAAGCGCTCCTCGACACTCCCATCCCTCCATGCAGCAGCCGCCTCGCGGCGCCCCATGATGCGATCGGTCTTGTCGTTGGCAAGGCGGCCAGCCTCAGAGATGAGGCGCTCGGAAGCGTCAGCAGAACGATACAGGATGGCGTCCTCTATCACGTCGCGCAAGGCTGGCTCAATATCCTCATACGCCATGATGGCCGACGGGTTGACAATCCCCATGTCCATCCCCGCCATAGCGGCGTGATGGAGGAATACGGCATGCATGGCCTCGCGCAGGTAGTTATTGCCCCTGAACGCAAACGAGAGGTTGCTCACGCCGCCGCTAACATGCGCCCCGGGCAGATTTTTACGAATCCAAGCCGTGGCTCGGATAAAGTCGGCAGCCTGTGTATCGTGCTCAGGCATCCCTGTACAAATGGCAAGGACATTGGGATCGAAAATAATGTCTTCGGGCGGCATAGCCGCACGGCGCGTCAGCAAGTCGTAGGAGCGGGCACAAACTTCTATTCGCCGTTCATACGTGTCTGCCTGTCCCTTCTCATCGAAGGCCATCACTACGACAGCCGCACCGAAGCGTCGGGCCTCAGCGGCATGGGCCAAAAAAGCGGCCTCGCCTTCTTTGAGCGAGATAGAGTTAACGATACACTTTCCTTGGATGCAGCGCAATGCGGCGCTAATCACCTCGAAGCGCGAGGAGTCCACCATGAACGGGACGCGGGCCACGGCTGGCTCAGCTCCCAACAGGTTAAGAAAATGTACCATCTCTTTCCGGGCGTCAAGCATACCGTCGTCCATGTTGATGTCGACGACCTCAGCGCCGGCCTCCACCTGATGACGAGCGATACTGACAGCCTCGTCATAACTTCCCTCGCGAATCAGGCGAAGGAACTTGCGCGACCCAGCCACATTACAGCGCTCACCGATGCGGATAAATTTGCAATCCGGTGTCACATCGAGGCGTTCAAGACCAGCCAATGACAAGCAAGCACGGCGTGCCGCCGGCAAGCGCGGCGCCACGAAAGTGCCGTCGGTCCTCCGGACGAGACGGGTCAAGCAGGCGATGTGCTTGTCTGTCGTTCCGCAACATCCCCCGATGATGTTGACCAAACCGGCGTCGACGATATGCTTCATCTCGGCCGCCATAGCTTCGGGGGTCTGGTCATAAGTGCCCATGGCGCTGGGCAGACCTGCATTGGGATAGGCCGAGACAAAGCAGGAAGCCTCAGCCGCCAGCCGGGCCAAGAAAGGTTTCATCTCAGCGGCACCGAACGAGCAGTTCAAGCCAACAGAAAAGAGGGGGACGTGGGCTACCGACGCTAAGAAAGCCCCCAACGTCTGCCCCGAAAGAGTGTGGCCGCCACGATCGGCCAACGTGGCCGAAAGCATCAGTGGCACACAACGCCCCACACGCTCCATGGCATGGAGCGCGGCATCAAGGGCGGCTTTGGCTCCAAGTGTGTCGAATACCGTTTCGACCAATAGCGCGTCGACGCCCCCTTCCAATAGGGCAGTGGCCTGCTCAACATAGGCGTCAAAAAGCTCATCGTAGGTCACGGCACGACGCGCTGGATCTGCGGCGTCGGGGCTGATCGAGCATGACTTGTTCGTCGGTCCCATGCTTCCGGCCACGAAGCGCGGCCACTCAGACGTTGAGAAACCGTCAGCCTCACGGCGCGCCAAGCGGGCCGCCTCCACGTTCATCTCTCGACAGAGGGCCTCGCAGCCATAATCGGCCATCGAGATGCGCTGGGCGCTGAACGTGTTGGTCTCGATAATGTCTGCCCCAGCTGCCAGATAGCGACGGTGAATCTCTGCCACGACGTCGGGACGCGTCAAAGTAAGCAGTTCGTTGTTCCCCCGTTGTGGCACGGCCAAATCCCCGAAACGGTCACCGCGGTAGTCGGCTTCGCTAAGACCATAGCGTTGGATCATCGTCCCCATGGCTCCATCGAGCACAAGGATGCGCCCGCGCGCTGCTTCATAAAGGTTACGCATGCACCTGTCTGCCACTTTTTCCATCACCTTATCCTTATTCTGTTTTTCTTTAATATCGTTTCATAACACGGTCCATCTCGCGCCGGTCATCCTTCTCACGCAGGCTTTGCCGCTTGTCGTATTCCTTTTTTCCCCGACATAGACCTACCTGCATCTTGACCCGACCGTTCTCATCGACAAAAAGCTTCAGCGGCACGAGCGTGAAACCCGGTGCCTCCGTATCGGCCGAGAGCTGGCGTATCTCTTTCTTTTGGAGAAGAAGTTTGCGGTCACGCCTCACAGCGTGATTACCCCACGAACCACGGGCATACTCAGCCACATACATATTCTTCACCCAAACCTCGCCGTCATGGATGTAACAAAACGTGTCGACAAGACTGGCCTTGCCGGCGCGGATGCTCTTTACCTCCGTGCCCGTCAGGACAATGCCCGCCACGTACCGGTCGACAATCAGATAGTCAAACTCGGCCCGGCGGTTCTTGATCTGAACCTTTCCTGTTTTCGTTGTCTTTGCCATGGGTATTTTACAGTTTTCTTTTCCTTTGAGGAATGTAATTTTTCTTTATGGAAGCCGGTGCCTTCCGGCGATACTTCATTCCACGACGGTCACAAAATCCTCGAGATGCTCCTCGACATAGCGTGCCACGTCGAGCGTAAATTTCTCCTCATGGAGGACAAAGTAGTCATCGAGCACATCGAATGCCGGAAAGCGCTCATAGAGAGCCATGAACTCCTCGTCCGAACAAGGACGTGCCAACTCGTCGCCGTAACGCTGCCAAAGACGCCGCATCTTGTTCATGAAAGCAGCCAGGTCGGCCATTCCCCATTCGCGCACTGCGCGCGCGAACGGGTTGCGGAAGAACAAGTTTCCCCATCCATTGTGGATGAGCTGGACACAACCACCTTCCATCATTTCATCGCGCAAGATGGCGTAGGCCCAAAGTGTCACCTGTTGGGGCGAGAGGGCTTCAAACGCAGCAGCATTCATACAACCACCCACTGCCTCTGCCGTGCGCTCGGCCACCATGCGTACCAAGGCATCGGCACCCGTTTCCGTCACGCAGCGCAATTCAGCCTGCGTCACGAGAGCCCTCCGAGATTTGTCCATAAGCAGTTCCATTTTTTCGTTTCGCGAAGCAAAGATAATGCAAATGACTGGAACGAGCGGTCGGAAAGCCGCAGGATTTTCAGCCCACACCGATCCGAATGATCACTTATTTATATAAAAAATGGCGTCTATGAGTGGAACAAGCAGGGAGTTGAGTAGGAAAAACGCTCAGGCGTCCATCGCGAATGCGACCTTGTATTCATATAATGGAGAAAGAATGGGCAACTACACTCTCACCGCCGCCTCACGAAAGAAACGGGAAAAACACAAAGGGTCGGATAAAAGAAAAAAAGTAGCACGGTAATGGGGCAAAACAATTAGGGCGACAGTTTTTTCGGTCAGCCGTCCGGATAAAACGGTCAGCCATACAAATAAGCCGATGAGACACCCCTTAAAAAAAGACACGTAAGCAGCCACACCGTTTACCACACTATCGTCCGCTCACTCAGGCTGAGAGTGGAGGATGTGAATTAATCGGAAAAAGCCCTCCGGGAGCCCCATAATCCGGAATAAATGCGTAAGTTTGCAGACGAGTCCGGCCGCGAAAGACGCGGGCGCCCGTCCTTGTATATCAGTCTCTGTATATGTGAGTCGCTTTTCAATATGAGAAAAAAGTTTGTCTGCTTCCTTTGGATCTGCTTTGTGCTGGTGGTATGCGCGGCAGCGGCCTTCTTCGCGGCCATCGCGCGGGGCTGGATCGGCTATGTGCCACCTTTGGCAGAGTTGCAGACACCCATCAGCCGGTTCGCCTCGCAGGTAGTTTCAGCCGACGGGGTTCTATTAGGCACGTGGTCGCGCAGCGAGAACCGCATCTTTGTGGACTACGACGAAATCTCGCCCCACGTCTTCCGTGCCCTCGTGGCCACGGAGGACGTGCGTTTCAACCGTCACTCGGGCATCGACATACGAGCCTTAGGCCGCGCCGTGGTGAAACGCGGGCTCTTCGGCGACAAGGGAGCCGGCGGCGGCAGTACCATCACCCAGCAGCTGGCCAAACAGCTCTACTCGTCGACAGCGTCCAGCTCTGCCGAGCGTCTCCTGCAAAAGCCCATCGAATGGGTCATTGCCGTCGAACTCGAACGGCAATACACGAAGGAAGAGATTCTGACACTCTACTTGAACTACTTCGACTTCCTGCACGGCGCCGTGGGCATTAAGACGGCAGCATCCACCTACTTCGGTAAGCAGCCACGCGATCTGACACTCACGGAAGCCGCCACTCTGGTAGGAATGTGCAAAAACCCTTCCTACTACAACCCCGTGCGCTTTCCCGATCGTTGCCGCGAACGGCGTAACGTGGTGTTGGGACAAATGGAGAAAGCGGGCTTCCTCTCCGAGGCCGAGCGACAGACACTCAGCGCCGAGCCGCTGACACTCAACTTCCACCGCGCAGACCACAAGGAGGGCAGTGCCACATATCTGCGCGAGATGCTGCGCCGCGTGCTGATGGCACGCCGTCCCCAACGGGCAGACTACCACGACTGGCAGGCACAACAGTTCTACGAGGACTCTATGGCATGGGAGCGCGATCCACTCTACGGATGGTGTAACAAGAATTTCAAACGTGACGGCAGTCCATACAACATCTACACCGACGGACTGAAAATCCGGACTACGATCGATTCGCGCATGCAGCGCTATGCTGAGGAGTCGGTGCGCGGCCATGTCGCATTCTACCTGCAACCCCTCTTCGAGCGGCAGCGACGCGGCTCGGCTACATTCCCCTATACAGACGCACTGACGCCTGCTCAGGTAAAAGCCATTATGGACAAAGCCATGCGCCTAAGCGACCGATACCGCACCATGAAGGCCTCAGGAGCAGACGAAACGGAGATCCGCCGGGCCTTTGACGTGCCAACAGCGATGACGGTCTACTCCTATCACGGCGACGTCGACACGGTGATGACGCCGATGGATTCTATCCGCTACTACAAATCGTTCCTGCGCGCAGCATTCTTCTCGATGGATCCCGCGAATGGGCACGTCAAGGCCTACGTCGGCGGGCTGGACTACACCCACTTCCAATATGACATGTGCACCTCGGGCCGCCGTCAGGTGGGCTCGACCATCAAGCCCTTCCTCTACGCCTTGGCCATGCAGGACGGGTTGACGCCATGCGACGAGCTAATGAACGCCCAGCGAACCTACTATGTGGCGGGGCGCCCTTGGACTCCACGCAACACGAGCCACTCACGCTACGGCGAAATGGTGACACTTAAATGGGGCCTCTCGCGGTCGAACAATTGGATTTCTGCCGCCTTGATGCAAGCTATCGATCCCACGGGACAGCGTTTCGCCGCCCTTTTGCACGAATTCGGCGTGATGAACCGCGAAATCCATCCCTCCATGGCGCTCTGTCTGGGACCGTGCGACATTTCCGTCTCGGAGATGGCCTCAGCCTACACAGCGTTCGTCAACCGCGGAATCCGTTGTGCCCCACTCTTCGTTACGCGCATCGAAGACAACCAAGGCAACGTATTGGCCGAATTCCAGCCCCGCATGAACGAAGTGATTAGCGAAGAAAGTTCGTACAAAATGATCGACATGCTGCGCGCCGTAGTCGACGGCGGAACAGCGGGTCGCCTGCGATTCAAATACCACCTCAAAGCTCCGATTGGCGCAAAAACGGGAACCACGAACCGCAATTCCGACGGATGGTTCGTCGGCTTCACGCCGCGCTTGGTAAGTGCCTGCTGGGTGGGCGGAGAGGACCGCGACATCCACTTCAACAGTATGGCCATCGGACAAGGCGCCTCGTCGGCTCTACCCATATGGGCCTACTATATGATCAAGGTTTACCGCGACAAGTCGCTCGGCTACCGACAGGATGAGACGTTCAGTGTGCCCCAGGATTTCGATCCCTGCTCATCGGGCACCGGTTCCGACGCAAGACCCGACTCCACGGCCACAGCGCCACCCCCAAACAGCACTCCCGGCGTGGACGGCATCTTCGACTGAGTGCCATCCACTGGTAATGCATGCCCACGCAGGGCTCACCAGTTCGCTCCGAAAAAACGTAAAATGTTACAGACATGAAATTCATCGCCATTATACCTGCGCGCTACGCCTCTACGCGCTTTCCCGGCAAGCCGCTGGCCATGCTGGGAGGAAAACCTATCATCCAAAGGGTCTGCGAACAGGCTCGTGCCGTGTTCGACCGCGTTCTCGTGGCCACCGACGACACCCGCATCGCAGAATGTGTAGACAACTTTGGAGGGAAAGCCGTCATGACTCGCCCAGACCACCGCAGTGGAACCGACCGATGCTTCGAGGCCTATGAGAAGGCAGGTGAGGACTGTGACGTGGTCGTCAATGTACAAGGCGACGAGCCCTTCATCGCCCCGCAGCAACTTAAAGCGGTCTGTCACTGTTTCGACAATCCGGCCACGGATATCGCCACGCTGGTAATGCCTTTTGCGCCCACAGCCACGTGGGACGAGATCGCGAACCCAAACAGCCCGAAAGTCGTCGTCGGCGCAGGTGGCCGCGCACTCTATTTCAGCCGATCCGTCATCCCTTACATCCGTGGCAGCGAGCACACGGAATGGCCACGACGTCACACGTTCTTCAAGCACATCGGGCTATACGCCTACCGCTCCGAAGTACTCAAACGCCTCACAGCACTCCCTCCCTCACCTCTTGAAATGGCGGAGTCACTCGAACAGCTACGTTGGCTCGAAGCCGGATATACCATCACGACAGCTGAAACGCACACCGCAACCATCGGAATCGACACGCCAGCCGACCTAGAACGCGCGGCGCAATTCCTCACAGATCATCCATAACATCCCTATACACCCACTGTTATTCCAGTAAAAAAAAGACATGACCAGCAAAGCCATAATCACCGCCTTGGCCGCAGTACTCTTAGTGAGTATGCCGGTAGCAGGCCAGAAAATGAAAATCGGAAGCTATACGTTCAAAGACGGAGCTATTTACAGCGGCGAACTCGTATCAGGCAAACCAAACGGGAAGGGACGCACCGTCTTCAAGAACGGCGATACGTACGATGGCGAATACGTCAAAGGCAAACGCCAAGGTTACGGCATCTACACTTTCACTGACGGCGAGCGCTATGAAGGACAGTGGTTCCAAGACCACCAACACGGGAAAGGCACATTCTATTTCCGTAACAACAACCGATATGAAGGCCTCTGGTTCCGCGACTACCAACACGGCATGGGTACCATGTACTACTACAACGGAGACACCTATAAAGGCGAATGGGAAGATGACATGCGCGACGGGAAAGGCACCTACACCTATGCCGGAGGCGCTTATTACAAAGGCGAGTGGCAAAACGACCAGAAAAGCGGTCAGGGTGTTTTTGACTGGAACGACGGTTCGTATTACGACGGCCAATGGGCCAACAATCAACGCAACGGCCAAGGAACGTTCAAATATGCAGACGGCGATACATATACCGGACAATGGAAAGACGACATCCAGCATGGCCGTGGCATATACAAGTTCCGCAACGGCGACGTCTATGAAGGCGACTATGTCCAAGGCGAGCGCACCGGTGAGGGTATCTTCACCTTCGCCAACGGCGACACTTATGTAGGACATTTTCTCAACGGCGAACAAGACGGCGAAGGCACTTTCACTTGGAAAGCAGGCGCAACGTACAAAGGCCAGTGGCGCAACAATAACCGTAATGGCCGCGGCACATACCGCTGGAAAAACGGTGACACATACACCGGAGACTGGAAAGACAACCAAATGGACGGTGAGGGCATCTTACGCCTATCTAGTGGCGAGAAAGTCAAAGGAACGTTCAGCCAAGGCAAAAAGAACGGGAAATTCATCGAAGTTCAAAAAGACGGCTCACGCTTTGAAGGGTACTATAAAAACGGTGAAAAAGACGGACCTTTCGTTGAACGCGATGCCAACGGCAACGTCACACGCAAAGGCACCTACAAAAACGGGCGCGTCACACAAGAATGAAAGCACACACATACACCTTATAATCTAATCAAAGCTTATGGCACGCAAAACAACCGCACCGAAGCCAAAATTACTCAAACTGGTCAAAAATGACCCTTGGCTTCTCCCCTTTAACGACGCCATCGAAGGACGCCACAACCACGTGTTGGCCAAAATCGACGAGCTGACACAAGGAACCGGCTCACTCTCAGGGTTTGCCGATGGCCACCTCTACTTCGGTCTGCACCGCGAGGGCACAAAATGGGTATTCCGCGAGTGGGCCCCAAACGCTACGGACATCTATCTCATCGGCGACTTCAACGAATGGAAGGAGAACGAGAGATTCCGTCTGAAACGCATCAAAGGCACAGGAAATTGGGAGCTTAAACTCCCCGGATCCGCACTCAAACACGGCGACCTGTATAAGATGAAAGTCCATTGGGAAGGCGGACAAGGCGAACGCATCCCGGCATGGTGTCGGCGCGTTGTACAGGATGAAACGACAAAAATTTTCAGCGCCCAAGTATGGGCCCCCGAACACCCCTACGTATTCAAGAAAAAAACATTCCGCCCCAAGCGCACACCACTGCTTATCTACGAATGCCATGTAGGTATGGCGCAGGATGCAGAAAAAGTAGGCTCGTACGACGAATTCCGCACAAAGATTCTTCCGCGCGTCGTCAAAGATGGCTACAACTGCCTGCAAATCATGGCCATACAAGAGCATCCCTACTATGGGAGTTTCGGCTACCACGTGTCGAGCTTCTTTGCGCCGTCCAGCCGGTTCGGCACGCCCGACGAACTCAAACATCTCATAGACGAGGCACACCAAAACGGTTTGGCTGTCATTATGGATCTCGTACAGAGTCATGCTGTCAAGAACGAGGTGGAGGGCTTGGGAAACCTTGCTGGCGATCCATGCCAATTCTTTTACACCGGGGCGCGCCGCGAACACCCTGCATGGGACAGCCTATGCTTTGACTACGGGAAAAATGAAGTCATCCACTTCCTGCTCTCCAACTGCAAGTACTGGCTCGAAGAATTCCACTTCGACGGCTTTCGCTTCGATGGTGTCACTTCAATGCTCTATTACAGCCATGGCTTGGGCGAAGCGTTCTGCCAATATGGCGACTATTACAACGGTCACCAAGACGACAATGCCATCTGCTATCTCACACTGGCAAACCAACTCATCCACGAGGTCAATCCACAAGCCATTACTATCGCAGAAGAAGTCTCCGGCATGCCAGGCCTGGCCGCACCGTTCAAAGACGGCGGCTATGGCTTCGACTACCGCATGGCCATGAACATCCCCGACTTTTGGATCAAAGTCATCAAGGAGCGCCGAGATGAGGACTGGAAGCCCAGCAGTCTTTTCTGGGAAGTAACAAACCGCAGAGCTGACGAACATAACATCTCGTACTGCGAAAGCCACGACCAAGCCCTTGTCGGCGACAAGACTATTATATTCCGTCTCATCGATGCCGACATGTACTGGCACTTCCGCATCGGTGATGAAAACGAAACGGCCCGCCGCGGCATCGCCCTGCACAAGATGATCCGCCTCCTCACTGCCTCGACCATCAACGGCGGCTACCTTAACTTCATGGGCAACGAGTTCGGCCATCCAGAATGGATCGACTTTCCGCGCGAGGGCAACGGATGGAGCTACAAGTATGCCCGGCGTCAGTGGCATCTTGTCGATGACCCAACACTCTGCTACCACTACCTCGGCGACTTTGACCGTGCCATGCTCACGGTGCTCAAAGAAATCCGGCAATTTCCCAAGTGCCCGGTTGTCGAAATCTGGCACAACGATGGCGACCAAATTCTGGCATACAGCCGTGGCAATTTCGTTTTTGTATTCAATTTCAGTCCAAACCGCAGTTTCACAGATTACGGATTCATGGTGCCGGAAGGCGCATACGACGTCATACTCAACACCGATGCGCCTGACTTCGGCGGAAACGGGCTTGCAGACGACACCGTGCGCCACCTCACCAACTTCGACCCCTTGCTCAAACGTGACGGAAAGGGATGGCTGAAACTTTACATCCCAGCCCGTTCCGCCGTAGTGCTGAAACGAGCCGAAGAGTAAACCGCCATGCTATCTCCAAGATACTCAGGAAAAACGTTCCGCTCCTCAAAAACAAAGCGAAGCCGCATGCTTGTGCAGGCGTGCTTCGCCTTGTTCGCTTTCCTCTACCTCTACGTCATGCAAGGGGACTTTTTAAGTTGGAGCCTAAGTGTCCTCACATCAGGACAAAGCCATCATGCTCCCCTGCTCTACGCCTTGGCTGGCTCCTTCCTGTGTGGGCTCATGCAATACGGCACAAGCCGACTGTTCCCGACACTTCCGCCACAAACCTATGCGCTCACCGCACTGCCAAGCGCTGTAATACTCGTCCTGCTGACGGCTTACCCAAGCTATCATGCAGCCCTCGTTGCCTCGGTCGCCGCTCTCGCATCCGGCGGCATCGCCATCAAACTTGCCCTCCATTATGGACGTAAACACATGGCCGCCGTGAATATCTGCACGTGGAACACGCTCACCCTCTTCTTACTCTTCCTCTTTGTCGGATTGGCAGGAAACACACACGACGTTCTCCACTACGAACTCCGCGCAGCCCGCCTTTTAATCGACAACAAACCGGACGAAGCCGCAGAGGTGGGAGAAAAATCCCTTGCCACCTCACCACGACTCACCGCATTGCGTGCACTCGCTCTATCAAAGAAAGGACGACTCCCAGAAAACCTCTTTCACTATCCTATCAGTCCAGGCGGTTGCCGCAACTTGCTCCTAACCCCGACAGAAGCTGTCCAGCTGGGTCTTCCCCAAGCATCGCCTGGCACCATGATGAACTGTCCGGCTTTCTGGGGAGGCAGTGCGCGCCAATACTTTGACGGTCCAGTGCGCCGGTCGGCATTACGCTCAAACCGAACAGCCCAAGACTATCGCCTATGCGCCTTGCTACTCGACAAAGACATAGACCGTTTCGCAAGCGAATTGCGCACTTATTATGACCTAGACAGCCTCGCCACGCCACTCCCGACAGCCTATCGCGAAGCCCTCATACTCTATCGCCAACTGCGCACCCGCCCGATTTACCTTTACGACGACAGCGCCGGCCAAGCCAATTTCAACGATTTTGAAACCATTCGCCGTGCATCCGGGAATCGGATGGAAAACGAAAATCGCGCACGCCGCGAATACGGGCACACCTACTGGTGGTACTACTTCTATGCCTGAACTATTACGCTACAACAGCATTACCATCTCTCACAACATCTGAACAACCGGACGAACCGGACGAAGCGACAGAAAAAACGAACCATCCAACAGGCTTTCATAACCCGACAAGCAGAAACATCCGTCGCCGCCAACCACACAACACCGGGGACAACATGAAAAAAAGGGAAGCAACCCGAAAGAGAACCCTCAAAAGCGAACTTCCGCTGAGCAAAATCAGGCAGCCGTCACCTTGCGACAGAACGGCTGATTGAAAAAACAGAACGGCCGACTGTTCCTACGGACGCTGCGACAGCCTCCTCTATCGGTATATGGCCTCTACTGTCCGTCTGAAAAGAAATGCCCCGGCAACGGTCCTGTCGGGGCATTTTGTATGATAAAATCAACAATGACTTGACTCTCTTACGTGAAGAGGCATCCCGCCTCAATCAATAAGGTCGGCATAAACGGCTTTGGACTCACGAAGCAGGTCGGCAGGAGCTATGCGCAACTGCAAACCTCTCATGCCCGCACTGACATAAACATAATCGAAGCGCGCAGCCGTCTCGTGAACATAGGTAGGGAACATTTTTTTCATCCCTATGGGAGAACAGCCACCACGGATATACCCGGTGGTCGGAAGGAGCTCTTTGAGCGGAAGAAGCTCGCATTTCTTGTTTCCGCTGGCCTTAGCGGCTTTTTTAAGGTTAATCTCATGGTCACCAGGTACGACACACACGAAATAACCGCTCCGGTCACCGTGCAGGACGATGGTTTTGAACACTTGTCTGACATCCTCACCCAAACTTTCAGCCACATGGCCGGCACTCAGGTCGGACTCATCCACTTCATAGGACACCAGTTCGTAAGCAACCCGGGCTTGGTCGAGCAGCCGGGCTGCATTGGTTTTCTGCTTATGGCTCTTGCTCATTGTCGCAATGATTAACGTTTACTGGCTGAGGATAATTCATTTTTCAGGAATTGTGCCGTGAACCCTTTCCCCGACGCAACGACAGCTTCAGGTGTACCGGTAGCGACCACTTCTCCACCAGCCCGTCCTCCGTCCGGCCCCATATCAATGATAAAATCTGCCATCTTGATAACGTCTAGGTTATGCTCGATGACTATCACCGTATTCCCTCTGTCGACCAGACGGTTCAGCACATTCATCAGTACTCGTATGTCTTCGAAATGTAGTCCGGTAGTAGGCTCATCAAGGATGTAGAGTGTCTTTCCCGTATCGCGCTTGGCCAGTTCAGTGGCCAACTTCACACGTTGGCTCTCACCACCTGAAAGGGTCGTAGACGACTGGCCGAGCTTGACATATCCCAATCCGACGTCTTGCAACACTTTGATTTTATGCGCTAACGAAGGAACGTTTTCAAAGAATTCGACAGCTTGATTGATAGTCATGTCAAGTACATCGGCAATGCTCTTTCCCTTGAAACGTACTTCCAATGTCTCACGGTTATAGCGCTTGCCATGACAGACCTCGCAAGGCACGTAAACATCAGGCAGAAAGTTCATTTCGATTGTCTTGTAACCATTACCCTTGCAGGCCTCACAGCGCCCACCAGCCACGTTAAACGAAAAACGACCGGGCTTGTACCCCCGGATCTTGGCTTCGGGCAGCTCCACAAAGAGCGCACGTATGTCGGCGAAGAGACCGGTATACGTGGCAGGATTGGAACGGGGCGTACGACCCAGCGGGCTTTGGTCGACACAGACCACTTTGTCTATATGTTCCAATCCTTCAATAGCCTCGTAAGGAAGCGGTTCAGCCAGCGAGCGATAGAAATGTCTTGAAAGGATAGGATAAAGCGTGTCGTTGACAAGTGTAGATTTTCCACTTCCTGAGACACCTGTCACGCAAATGAGGCAACCGAGCGGAAAACCCACCGTCACCTTTTTGAGATTATTCCCAGTCGCGCCACGCAGATTGAGCACTTTGCCGTTCCCTTTCCGCCGCACAGCGGGCACATCTATGGCGCAGGTTCCGTTCAGGTATCTGCTCGTAAGAGTGTCTCGCTTCAGCATCTCATCGGGTGTTCCCTCGAAAACGACCTCGCCGCCAAGCCGGCCGGCACGTGGCCCCATGTCGACGACGTAATCGGCTTCAAGCATCATGTCGCGGTCATGCTCAACGACGATGACGGTATTCCCCACGTCGCGCAACTGTTTGAGCGAACGGATGAGACGGACATTATCGCGCTGGTGAAGACCGATGCTGGGCTCATCAAGAATGTAAAGGACATTGACCAACTGCGAACCTATCTGCGTTGCCAGCCGGATGCGCTGGCTCTCACCGCCGGAAAGAGTCATTGTGGATCGGTTGAGTGAAAGGTAGTCTAACCCGACATCGAGCAGGAACTTCAACCTTGTCATCAGTTCTTTCAGTATCTCGTGAGCCACGACACGCTGACGTTCGCTCAGGTGGCTTTCGACTTGCCCCAACCATTCATAAAGTTCGGCAATATCCATAGAAGCCAACTCATAAATGTTTTTGCCGTCAATGCGGAAGTGAAGGGCCTCTTGATTCAAACGTGCACCGTGACAGACAGGACAAACGGCAGTCTTGGCGAACTGGTCGACCCATTTCTGAGCAGCAGCCGACATTTCACGGTCAGCCATCTGGGTGATGTATTTCACCAGACCGTCAAACTCGACATAATAATCGTCTGACGTTCCCATCAACTTGGCCGGAATACGCAAACGATCCGTCGAACCATTGAAGACTTCGTCAAGGGCGTCGTCTGGAAGCTCGCTGACAGACGTCTGAATAGTACATCCGTATTTTTCAAGCACACTCTCAATCTCCCAGAAGATAAGCGAGTTCTTATACTTTCCTAAGGGCACAATGGCTCCGTCCTTGATGGATTTTTCAGGATGAGGGATGACTTTATCGCGATCTATAACACTCACATAACCTAATCCCCTACACTTCGGACAAGCTCCTTGCGCAGAATTGAACGAAAAGTTATGGGGAGCCGGATCACGATAAGAAATACCGGAAGTAGGACACATCAACCGTTTACTGTAATGACGGAGCGTGCCGTCAGTTGCATCCAACAGGAGCACAAGTCCATTCCCTTGTTCTAGCGCCTTGCTCACGCTGCGTGCAAGGCGCTGGTCGTCCTTGTCTTGCACAACCAGCTTATCGATGACAACTTCAATGTCATGGTTCTTATACCGATCGACTTTCATTCCTTTTTTCAACTCCATTATCTCGCCGTCCACGCGTACGTTGAGAAAGCCTTTGCGACGTATGGTGTCGAAAAGCTCTTTATAGTGTCCCTTACGGTTGCGCACCAGAGGAGCAAGCAGGTATACCTTATGACCGACGTAATCACTCAGAATAAGGCTGAGGACTTGCTCCTCTGTATACTTCACCATCCGCTCACCGGTGACGTATGAAAACGCTTCTCCCGCCCGAGCATACAGCAAACGCAGGAAATCGTATATTTCAGTAACTGTACCAACAGTCGAACGCGGATTTTTGTTCGTTGTCTTCTGCTCAATGCTTATGACCGGGCTAAGTCCCGTAATCTTGTCCACATCAGGACGTTCGAGGTTGTCAAGGAAATTACGGGCGTAGGCCGAAAATGTTTCTATATAACGGCGCTGCCCTTCGGCATAGAGCGTGTCGAAAGCCAGCGAACTCTTACCACTCCCACTCAATCCCGTAATCACTGTCAGGCTATGACGTGGTATGCGTACATCGACATTTTTCAGGTTGTGCACGCGAGCCCCCCAGATATCTATCCAACCTTCCTCTATCCGGGCATCAGGTGTTTCTTTGTCTATATTGTTCATTATGGGTCACTCTATCGTCGTCGTGCCTTCTTCGGAATAACCACGGAGCAGGTTGATCGTTTTTTTCATATTATACTTCACGCCATCCGCTCCCTGCGCTTTCAACACGAAATAGTAAGCGCCGGCTGGCACATCACTGCCGTTGAACTTTCCGTCCCACCCTCCAGCGGGGTCGTTCCACTCGTAAAGTTTCCGTCCCCAACGATTGAATATCGCGGCTTCAAAACTTACAATACTCTGATAACCGTCTTTCGCACGGAAAACGTCGTTTATTCCGTCACCATTGGGTGTAAATATATTTGGAAACTCCAACTTAGACTCACTGACTGTCACCTGGAACGGCTCATCCATCTCATACTCGATAGTGTCTGTCCCATTAATAAAACTGATCAGTAACTCTACGATCATCGTACCCGACGTTGTGAAGGTATATTCAGTATCCTCGTCGTAACGGATAATGGTGGGGTTCTGTTCATTACCTGGCGTATAGAATCGCCATTCGTAATAGGGAGTATACTCGCCCACGTTGGTCGGATTGGCACGGAAAGATGCTTGCACTGGGGCTGAACCAGAATAAGAGGTCTCCTGCTGCTCGCCATCCTCGGTCGTAATGGTCATGGTAGGCTCTGCCGACGGAAACAGGGTCTGCGCACTTACCATATTTATGGCTCCCGAGCATACTAATAAAATAAGGAACAATAGCTTTCTCATATCTTTAAATCCATGCAAAAATAACGCTTCTCGCTCAAATAACGGTAGTCATTCACATTTATTACGTAGTACGCGCACACACCACGACTACGCACAATAAAAAAATGGCGTGCCTCAGTTGAGACACGCCACGTTTCGTATTGGGATTAGTTGCTTAATTGCAACGGTAAGTCAATTACTCACCTTTCTCCATTTTAGCTTTCAATGCAGCCAGTGCGTCATTGTCACCCAAGCTGGTCGAAGCTACTTGGTTCTGGATAACCGGAGCATCTTCTTTCTTGCTCGTTTTCTTCGAAGCAGCCTTCTTTTCAGCGCGAGCCTCGCGTTGAACATCTTCGAACGTGCGGCTGTGTGAAAGGATAATACGCTTGCTGTCCTTGTTGAACTCTATCACCTTGAAAGGCAGTTTCTCATTCAGCTGTGCATGGCTACCATCCTCTTTTACGAGGTGCTTCGGCGTGGCAAAACCTTCTACGCCATATTCGAGCTGTACGACGGCACCCTTTTCGAGCATTTCGATAATTGTACCTTCATGTACTGAACCTTCGGTAAATACGGTTTCAAATACATCCCAAGGATTCTCTTCAAGCTGCTTGTGACCAAGACTCAGACGACGGTTGTCCTTGTCAATTTCAAGAACAATTACGTCGATATCGGCACCAATCTGTGTAAATTCAGACGGATGTTTCACTTTCTTCGTCCACGACAGGTCGGAAATGTGAATCAAGCCGTCAACGCCTTCTTCGAGCTCAACGAACACACCAAAGTTCGTAAAGTTGCGCACGCGAGCCGTATGCTTCGAACCTACGGGGTACTTAACTTCAATGTCTTTCCAAGGATCTTCTTTGAGCTGCTTCAAGCCGAGCGACATCTTACGATCAGTGCGGTCGAGTGTCAGCACAACAGCCTCTACCTCGTCACCGACTTTGAGGAAATCCTGTGCAGAACGCAGATGCTGGCTCCAACTCATTTCGCTCACGTGGATCAGGCCTTCTACGCCCGGAGCCACTTCAACGAATGCGCCGTAATCAGCCATCACGACAACCTTACCTTTCACCTTGTCACCTACTTTGAGTTCCGGATCGAGGGCGTCCCAAGGATGCGGAGTAAGTTGCTTCAAGCCGAGAGCAATGCGCTTCTTCTCTTCGTCGAAATCAAGGATCACAACGTTAAGTTTCTGATCAAGCTCAACGATTTCATGCGGATCGTTGACGCGACCCCAAGACAAATCAGTGATATGTATCAGACCGTCTACGCCACCAAGGTCGATAAACACGCCATAAGAGGTGATGTTTTTAACGGTACCTTCAAGCACTTGTCCCTTTTCGAGCTTCGAGATAATCTCCTGTTTTTGTGCTTCAAGTTCAGCTTCAATAAGTGCTTTGTGCGAAACAACGACGTTCTTGTATTCCTGATTGATCTTAACAACCTGGAATTCCATTGTCTTTCCGACAAATACGTCGTAGTCACGGATGGGCTTCACGTCAATCTGTGAGCCAGGCAAGAAGGCTTCGATGCCGAACACATCGACAATCATACCACCCTTCGTGCGGCACTTGATATATCCCTTGATAACTTCCTTATCTTCAAGGGCTTGGTTGATACGCTCCCAAGACTTGCTGATACGCGCCTTACGGTGCGACAGCACGAGCTGTCCTTTCTTATCCTCTTGGTTCTCGACGTAAACTTCCACTTTGTCACCCACTTTGAGGTCGGGATTGTAGCGGAACTCGCTTACGGGGATGATTCCGTCGGATTTGTAGCCGATGTTGACAACCACTTCACGCTTGGTGATGCTGATGACCGTACCTTCGACTACTTCGTGGTCGTTGACCTTGTTGAGCGTGTCGTCATAAGCCTTTTCAAGGTCAGCCTTGCTCTGGCCGCTTTCGGGCAGGTTACCGCTTTCAAACGAATCCCAATCGAAATCAGCCAAGGGAGCGATGTTTTTTAAGTTCTCCATGAATTAATTGTGTGATTTGTTGAATTAATAAAGTTAGACTTTATGTTGACTCGTAGAATCGCGGGCAAAATTACGAACTTTCTTCCGAACCACAAAAAAACAGCCTAAAATCTCGGAAATAATGGGCAGAAAAATTGCTGTTTGCCATTATCTTCCTATCTTAGCGCCGTCATTTAACGACTTATCCATGAAAAAGACACAGATTTTGACCGTCTTGGTGCTGTCAGCCACCCTGCTTGCCGCATGTACCGGCAAGACGACGGATCCCGCAAGCGGAGTAGACTCAACTGCCACTGATGCTTCACTCGTAACAGAGCAAGACACCATGACATACGGCACGTCGTACGAGTTCGGAATGAGCACATTCACGCTCGTCACCGACGCAGGAGATACTCTCTACCTGACGCGTGACGCAGCCGACGGAAGCATGGCGCAGATTTATGGCGACATTGATGAAGGCCAACGCTATGCTATCACAACGCGTGACGGCGGCGACGAACTGGGCACAGCCATCAACCTGACGCAGCTTGACAAATTCGTAAAAGACTACAAGCTGCTGAACGGACGTATCATACTCGCCACTGACAGTACGGCAGACACGCTGAAGTTCGTACAAATGGACAACGAAGGAGTGACTTTCGCACGTGAAAACGGCGAAACATTTCGCATGACACAGACAGGCGAACCCGGAAAAGACTGAGAACAGTATAATAATCTTAACCAAGCCCGCTCACGTATGCTGCCAATCTCGTGAGCGGGCTTTTTTGGATATGTCCCACTTTGAGACCACTCCGACAAGCAGCCTTCCGAACTTCGTCGGCAAAGAACCATGCCACACTCCCGACAAAATGCACAGAAAAATCAGGACGGCCGTAAGGAATGACACAGCGACAGAAAAAGCGGTCGAACTCCCGGCCTATCAATGCGGCCACATCTGGATGTTCCCGATGGGCATGAAGGAACGGGACAAAAGATGCCAGATATCGGTTAGCCTGTGGCTGACGATAAACGTGATCCAATAGGATGTCTTGCGTCAGCCCCGTTTCAGACAGGAACCGCTGACGAATGGCTTCATCCATCTTTCCCTTGAATACCTCTGCCACCCATTGGCGCCCCAAGACCGCACCGCTCCCTTCATCACCGAGGATGTAACCCAACGAAGGAACTTGCGCGACAAAACTGCTGCCATCATACAATCCACTACCCGATCCTGTACCGAGGATGCAGACAATACCTTCCTGGCTACCACATAAGGCATGAGCTGCACCAAGCAGGTCAGAACGCACACGGACTGCGGACTTGTCCACTGCAAATTCCAGAGACAAGAGCCGCTGCAAACGGGTTGCCGCTTCCCCCCGGCAGCCCGCACCATAGAAATGGACGGCTGTCACGACGCTTTCCGGAGGAAGCGCCACACGCATTTCCCTGTGCAGGATACGACCAATCGTCGCATCGTCCATTGCGTAAGGATTGATGCCCGTTGTCTTCACGGACAGTTCGTCGCCATCGACAGATATCGCAAGCCAGTCCGTTTTGGTCGAACCACTGTCAGCCACCAATGTCCAATTTTTCCCCATCCGTTTCATCGCTATTCTTTCTTTTCGTCAAAGAGGTCTTTCAGTTTCATATCAGCATAATCCCCCGTAACAGTGCTCCGGGCGTAAGCCTCATAGCGGCGCCAAAATGCAGCATAATGCGCCATCTCGTCCGTCGCCGGTGCATTCCCCCGCTGTGCCAAGATGTCCAGCACGCGCCCGACCGTCAACTGGTGGACATCAATAGCCGGAAGATATGCCGGTGTGTCGTCTTTTTCATCACTGGCCACTGCTACCACAATACCCGACGAGCTGAGCTCGTATAACACGTCTGTGGCCAGACGGATTGGTATTTCGCGTTCTCGGGCCAGCGTCGGCGCATCATAGGGCGGCCGCCCGTCGGCAAACCTCCGGCACACAAACGCCGCCACCAACAGGCATAGGAAGTCATGCTGCCGGCGGCTCAATCCGGGCAGCTCACGACCATGATAAAAGTAGTCGATATTCTGGTCTACGTAGGAGAGCGTCGCACCGTACAGGCAAATGTACCACGACACTTGGCACCACAGCATGAACAAAGGCAGTGCGGCAAACGATCCGTAGATGGCATTGTAACTCGAAAGCCACATCTGCGAATGTATATAACAGAACTGCCATCCTTGGAATGCCGCACCCGCAATGAAGCCGGCCAGCGCCGCACTGCCCCATCGTACGCGAGTGTTAGGCATGAACATATAAAGCGCGGTGAAGAGTATGCCCATCAGTACATACGGGACAAGCTGCACGAGCAACGTCATGGTCGGACGAAGCAATACGAAATCGGGCAAACGCTCCACAGAGGTCGACAGGAAGATGGACAAGCCGCCCGTCAGAATCCAAAGCAGAGGCAGCATGAAAAAAATAGCTGCATAGTCCGTCAACTTGCGGAAGGGCGAACGCGGCCGACGCACCTGCCAGATCTGGTTGAACGTCGTTTCGATGGCACCGGTCAACGAGGCGAGCGTCCAGCCCAGCAGGAGAAGGCCGAAGCCGAGAAAGACACCGCTACGCGTATGTTCGAGATAAGAATTGACGAACCCGATGACTACGTCCACCGCGGCCTGGGGTGCATGCAGTTCGTTGCGGATGCTTTGCTCTATGTAACGGTCAAGCCCAAAGCCACGTGCAACGGCAAAGACGACGGCCAGCAACGGTACGGCCGAAAACAGCGTCCTGTACGTCAGGGCCGAAGCCATGCTGTCGAGCCGTTCACGTTCGAAACAACGCACTGCCAGCACAATGCGCTTCACCGTTCCGCGTCCCAGCTGTCCGGCACGGCTCGCGCCGGAGGCATCACGCCAAAGCCCGTCACGCAAGAAGCGCAACGTGCGCACAATCTGTCGGGTGATCCATTTGGTCAGTTTCATCGGCACTTCTTGTTGTTTTTCTTCTCACGCCACCGCGGCGGAATATCGGACGGCGAAGAGGCGGAACAGTGGGAAAAAGACACAAAGGGTGGAGACGTCAATGAACTCGGCCGGTCCACATCCCTTCTTTTACAAGCAAAGTTAAGCAATTCTACGCAAAACGGTATCGTTCCGCCGACAAAAATGCCCCACTCACCTTTTGCACTCCATACGTCCCGACTATCTGCTCCCGAATAGCGGGAAATGTGCTTGCAAACACCGGCCGCCATGACAAGCCGCCGTCCAGGATTTACAAGTCGCCGGTTAGGATTTATGGGACGCCGTCTTGGTTTCGCAGAACGGCGACGCCGCGACACCTGACGCACGCGCGGCGACACCACGGGCGAACTTCTCGCCATCGGCATACCGAAATCTCTCAAAGACGCGCCATGCATTCCGAAAAGAAAGCGTTAACTTTACGCCCGGATGACGTCTGTCCGCACCTCCAGCTCTACAAAGAACGGACAGGACGCCGCCAGTCCATCACTCCAAGCCCTACTCGAATGACACTTGCCATCCCGCTTCGGCTACTCGCCGCTACCGCACTGACTGTCCTCACATGGCTATCCGCAACCGCACAGCCCCGCGAACGGATGTTCATCGACGAAAACATGGCTTTCGCCGCCCGGCAATACCACCGCCTTGTAAGCGCCCATCCCAAGGGACGTGCGGTGATGCCGCACAGTTTCAATGCCAATGGAGGTCTCGTGCGTGTGCCCGTCCACGCCTGGACGTCCGGCTTCTTTCCCGGCACATTGTGGCTCTTGGCTGACTACAACGACGACAAAGCTCTGCTTGATTCAGCCCGGTCCTATACACTCCTGATGAAACCCATGCAGCATTACACAGGCAACCACGACATCGGCTTCATGATGATGTGCAGCTATGGGAACGCCGCCCGTCTCGCACCACAGCCTGGCGACAAGGCGGCTCTGGCCACAGCGGCGCACACGCTAACCCGACGTTTCGACAAAAGGGTCGGCGCCATCAAATCGTGGAACAGTTTCCGCTCGTGGCACGGCGACTCCACCTACGCTTACCCCGTCATCATCGACAACATGATGAATCTTGAACTCCTCTTCTACGCCGCACAGGTCACTGGCAACGACACGCTGCGCAGCATCGCCGTCAGCCATGCCGACAAGACGCTCCGCTGGCAAGTACGCCCAGACGGAAGCTGCTTCCATGTTGTCTGTTACGACCCCGGGAATGGCGCTTTCATCAAAGGGGAGACCGCACAAGGCTATGCCGACAATTCAACATGGTCGCGGGGACAGGCGTGGGGCATTTACGGTTTCACAATGGTCTATCGCGAAACAAGCGAACGCCGTTTCCTCGACGCCGCCATACGCATGGCTGATTTCTACGTCAATCACCCCGACCTGCCGGCTGACAAGGTACCATTTTGGGACTTCAATGCCTACCAGCCCGGCTTCGTGCCCGGACGGCACTCCCATGCCCGTGACGTAGTGACAAACTACCGCGACGCATCAGCCGCAGCCTGCACGGCGTCGGCCCTGCTCGAACTGAGCACATACGTCCAAGGCGAACGTGCCGGGCGCTATTTCGAGACAGCCCGCACCATCCTCCACACATTGGCCTCGCCGGCCTATCGTGCCGCTGAGGGGAAGAACGGAGGTTTCATCCTGCGCCACAGCGTAGGCTCCATCCCCCACGGCAGCGAGATCGACGTACCGCTGAACTACGCCGACTACTATTTCGTCGAAGCCCTCTGCCGCTACGGGCTCCTACTCGACAAGAAGCCTCTCTTCGTCGGTAAGGACGTCAAACAAGCCGGAAGAGCCAGATAAACTACGTCCGTACACATCTAATTATATAGCCACACGAAATTCAGAAAAAAGCCGTATCTTTGCACGACCTTTCTGCCCGATGAGCCGAAAGGGAAGATAAAAATAAGAAAGACGACTATAATGAACAAGAACGAAACCAATCAGAATCCTTTTTCCTTGATTGCTGATTTCGACGGAGACATAGCCAACATCTTCAATATCACCCTCGACGAGACCCTGCCTATCCTCGCGCTCCGCAATATGGTGCTGTTCCCGGGCGTTGTGGTGCCTGTGGTCGTAGGACGCCAGAGCTCGCTCAAACTGACCCAACGCGCAGCACGCAAGGGAATGTATATCGGTGTGGTCTGCCAGCGCGACGCCTCGGTCGACAACCCAAAACGCGATGACCTCTACCCTATCGGCACGGTGGCCAAGGTGGTGCGTGTGCTCGAACTGCCCGACCAGTCGACCACCGTCATCCTACAAGGCTTCTGCCGCTTTGAGCTGGGCGAAATCACCGGCACGCGCCCATTCCTCACCGCCCGCGTGGAACGCCTTGCCGACACGTTGCCCGAAGACAACGACCGCGAGTTTGAAGCCATGGCCGACACCTGCAAGGACCAGACCATACGCTATTTGCAGGCCAACGAAAATATCCGCGACGAAGCCACTTTTGCGGTACGTAACATCTCGAACAAGGTGTTCCTCGTCAATTTCGTCTGTACCAACCTACCCTTCTCCATCGAGGAGAAAATGGAACTCCTGCGTATCGACGACCTCAAGCAACGTACGCTCAAGCTCATCAGCATCCTCAACCGCGAGTGCCAGTTCGCCAACCTGAAAGCTTCAATCCAGCACCGGACGCGCGAAGAGATTGACCAGCAGCAGAAAGAATACTTCCTGCAACAGCAAATCCGCAACCTGCAAAACGAACTCGGCGACGGCGAAAGCGAAGACGCCCACGACCTGCGCGAAAAAGCGGACAAGCGGCAAATGCCGGAGGACGTGCGCGCCTTGTTCGACAAGGAGTTGTCCAAACTCGACCGGATGCCGCAACAAAGCCCGGACTATAACGTACAGCTCAACTACCTGCAAACCATTGTCAGCCTTCCATGGAACGAGTACACCACTGACAACTTGAACATCAAGACAGCCGAGCGCGTACTGAACCGCGACCATTATGGTCTGGAAAAGGTGAAAGAGCGCATACTCGAACACTTGGCCGTCTTGGCACGGCGCGGCGACATGAAGGCGCCCATCCTGTGCCTTTATGGCCCGCCGGGAGTCGGTAAGACATCACTGGGCCGCAGCATCGCCGACGCCCTTAAACGCAAATATGTGCGCATCTCGCTCGGAGGCATCCACGACGAGGCTGAGATACGCGGTCACCGACGCACCTACATCGGCGCCATGCCGGGCCGCATCATCAAGAGCCTCATCAAGGTAGGCAGCGGGAATCCCGTTCTCATCCTTGACGAAATCGACAAAGTATCGCAGAACAACTACAACGGCGACCCGCAGTCGGCCTTGCTTGAAGTGCTCGACCCGGAACAGAACAATGCGTTCCACGACAACTACCTCGACATCGACTACGACCTCTCGAAAATCCTGTTCATCGCCACAGCCAACAGCCTCGCCACGATTCCTGGCCCACTGCTTGACCGCATGGAAATCATCGAAGTGGGCGGATACATCACAGAAGAGAAAATCGAAATCGCCCGCCGACACCTCATTCCGAAAGAAATGACAGAAAACGGTTTCAGCAAGGACGACGGAATCCGATTCACGCCCGCCGCGCTCGAATACCTCATTGAACGTTACACTCGGGAGAGCGGCGTGCGCCAGTTGGAGAAACAAATCGGCAAGATTTTCCGCAAAATCGCCTATCAGACTGCCCGTGGTGACGATGCGCCCTACCTGCACACCAGTATCAAACCGACAGACATGGAGACGCTGCTCGGCAAACCGTTGTTCAGCCGGGACAAATACCAAGGCAACCGCTACGCTGGCGTAGTGACGGGACTGGCATGGACGTCGGTCGGCGGTGAAATTCTCTTCATTGAGACAAGCCTGAGCCGGGGGAAGGGAGCGAAACTCACCCTGACAGGTAACCTCGGCGACGTCATGAAAGAATCAGCAGTGCTGGCCCTCGAATACATTAAGGCACATGCCGAAAGCCTCGGTATCGACTACCGGATCTTCGAAGAGTGGAACATCCATATCCATGTACCTGAGGGAGCCGTTCCCAAGGACGGCCCGTCGGCGGGCATCACCATCACGACCTCGCTGGCATCGGCTCTGACACAACGCAAGGTGCGCCCGCACCTCGCCATGACGGGAGAAATCACACTACGTGGCCGAGTGCTCCCCGTAGGCGGCATCAAGGAAAAAATCCTCGCCGCGAAACGTGCCGGCATCACCGACATCCTCATCAGCGAAGAGAACCGCAAAGACATAGAGGAAATCCCCGACCGCTACCTCACCGGCCTCACGTTCCATTTCGTCGAGAATGTGAAAGAAGTCCTTGATTTCGCCCTGCTGAAAGAGAAAGTGGACGGTGCGGTAGACCTGACCATAAAGGAAGACAAAACGACAGACAAGACAGCATGACGTTCGACCTCATACACACCGACGCCGGGAGCGCCGCGCGCTGCGGTCTCATCACCACTTCCCACGGCCAGATCGAGACGCCAATCTTCATGCCTGTCGGAACGCTTGGCAGCGTGAAAGGCGTACATCTCCGTGAACTCAAAGACGACATCCAGGCACAAATCATCTTGGGCAACACGTATCACCTCTACCTCCGGCCCGGCCTTGACGTACTGTCGAAAGCCGGAGGGCTGCACCGGTTCAACGGGTTCGACCGCCCGATGCTCACCGACAGTGGAGGATTCCAGGTTTTTTCACTGACAGGCATCCGCAAACTGAGTGACGAGGGATGCGAATTCCGCTCACACATCGACGGAAGCCGCCACTTCTTCACGCCGGAGCGCGTCATGGACATCGAGCGCACTATCGGCGCCGACATCATGATGGCTTTCGACGAGTGCCCGCCAGGCACAGCCGACTACGCCTATGCCCGGCGAAGCCTCGACCTGACCCACAGCTGGCTTCGTCGCTGCGTGAAACGTTTCCGCGAGACGGAACCGCACTACGGCTATCCTCAGGCGCTTTTCCCTATCGTACAAGGCTGCACGTACAAAGACCTGCGTCAGGAGAGTGCCCGCTTCGTCACTGAGTTCGACGCCGAAGGCTACGCCATCGGCGGACTGGCCGTAGGCGAACCGGCGGAGGTGATGTATGAGATGATTGAGGTTGTCAACGACATTCTTCCCACCAACCGCCCACGCTACCTCATGGGCGTCGGGACGCCCGTCAACATCCTCGAAGCCATCGAACGCGGCGTTGACATGTTCGACTGTGTCATGCCGACAAGGAACGGACGCAACGCCATGCTCTTCACGGCAGAAGGAATCCTCAACATGCGCAACGCCAAGTGGGCCGACGACTTTTCGCCCGTTGACCCCGACGGCCATTGCTTTGTCGACACACAATACTCCCGCGCCTATCTGCACCACCTCTTCAAAGCCAAGGAACTGCTGGCCATGCAGATTGCCAGCATCCACAATCTTGCGTTCTACCTCTGGCTCGTGGGCGAGGCCCGCCGCCAGATACAAGCCGACAACTTTGGGCAGTGGAAGAAATGCATGGTCGAGAAACTCTCACGCCGCCTGTAATATATAATAATGTATATGGAGAACGACAGCCCTACCCATTCTGAAATTCCGTCACAGCCTGCTTCCACGGCCTCCGGTATAGAGACAGAACAGTCGCAGCGACAGGAGAAACCGTCAAAGCGACAGAAAAGACGAGCACGGCGACAAGAAAAGAGCCACCGGCAGGGCGGACTATGCAAAAGGCTGGCAGACTGGTGGGTGAAGCATCCGCCGCTCACGCGCATAGACCGCTACATCATGGGAAAGTTCCTCGGAACGTACATCTTCCTGATCGTCCTTATTATCTCCATTGCCATTATCTTCGACTTCAACGAGCGCATCGACAAGTTCACCCAAAGCCACGTCGCGGTCGAAAAAATCATTTTCGATTATTACCTCAACTTCATCCCCTACTTCTCTAATCTTTTCAGCGCGCTCTTCACGTTCATTGCGGTCATCTTCTTCACCTCGAAGCTGGCCGACAATTCCGAGATCATCGCCATGAAGGCAGCTGGAATGAGCTTCCGCCGTCTCCTGCGCCCATACATGCTCTCAGCGGCGCTCATTGCTGTGACGAGCTTCTGCCTCGGTGCCTACGTCATCCCCAAAGGGAACGTGGCGCGCGTCAACTTCGAGAACAAATACATCAAGAAACGCGACATCACCTCCGTCGAGAACGTCCAGATGCAGGTGGACAGTGGCGTGGTGGCTTTCATCTCCCACTTCGACAACACCACGAAATCCGGCTACGGTTTCTCGCTTGACAAGTTCTCCGACAAAAAACTCGTTTCACACCTGACCGCACAAAGCATCCAGTACGACACACTCGCCGCCGAGCGCTACCACTGGAAAGTACGCACCTACCGCATCCGCGAACTGCGCGGCATGCGCGAAAAGATAACCAGCGGAATCCAGCTCGACACCATCATTCCGATGGAACCCTCCGACTTCATCTACACCAACCGTCAGCAAGAAACCATGACGCTCCCCGAGCTCGACGAATTCATCGCCAAACAGAAATTGCGCGGCGCCGCTAACGTCAGCACGTTCGAAGTGGAATATCACCAACGCTTCGCCATGCCCTTTGCCGCCTTTATACTGACACTGATCGGCGTCTCGCTCTCCTGCGAGAAACGCAAGGGCGGCATGGGACTCTCCCTGGGCATCGGCCTGGCGCTGAGTTTTTCCTATATCCTCTTCCAGACCATCTCGTCCACCTTCGCCATCAACGCCGGATGGCCAGCCATGATTTCAGTCTGGATACCAAACATTCTCTACACCTTCATCGCCCTCTACCTCTACCGCCGCACGCCGGAATAGGACTTCGGGGTGAATGCTAAACGCACATCTATGGATTTTTACGACTTAGACCTCAACGACAGCGTCCTCGACGCTCTCGATGCCATGCGCTTCGAGACTTGCACGCCAGTGCAGGAAAAATGCATACCGCCACTCCTTGAAGGACGCGACCTTATCGGCGTGGCGCAGACCGGTACGGGAAAGACGGCAGCCTACCTGCTCCCCATCCTGAGCCGACTGGCCGACGGCGGCTTCCCCGCCGATGCGGTCAACTGCCTCATTATGGCACCCACCCGCGAACTTGCCCAGCAAATCGACCAGGCCATGGAAGGATTCTCATACTTCCTGAACGTGTCGAGCGTGGCCGTCTACGGCGGCAACGATGGCGTACGCTTCGAGCAGGAACGGCGTGGACTCAAACTCGGCGCCGACGTCATCATCGCGACCCCCGGCCGCCTCATCTCCCACCTGGCCATGGGAGGAATCGACCTTTCCCGCACGTCGTTCTTCGTCCTCGACGAAGCCGACCGCATGCTCGACATGGGATTCAGCGACGACATCCTCCAAATCGAAAAAGCCCTTCCCAAAGAACGGCAGACTATCCTCTTCTCCGCCACCATGCCTGAGAAAATCGTGGAATTGGCCAAGACCATCATGAACGACCCGGTCGAAGTGAAAATCGCCGTCTCCAAACCTGCCGAAAAAATACAGCAGAGCGCCTATGTCTGCCGCGATGCGCAGAAAGTACCTATTCTGAAACAGATGTTCCGCGAGACAGCGCCCGAACGCGTCATCATCTTCGCCTCGTCAAAGCAGAAAGTGAAAGAACTGAACGTGGTGCTCAAACGCCACGGCTTCAATGCCGAAGCCATGCATTCCGACCTCGATCAGAAAGAGCGCGACGACGTGATGCTCCGCTTCAAGAACCGGCAGGTCGGCATCCTCGTAGCCACGGACATCGTGTCGCGCGGCATAGATATCGACGACATCCAGCTCGTCGTCAATTTCGACGTGCCCCACGACGCCGAAGACTACGTGCACCGCATCGGCCGCACAGCACGGGCAGGCCGCGGCGGACGCGCCGTCACCTTTGTGAACGAAAAAGACATGCCGAAATTCCGAGCCATCGAACGCTTCCTCGAAAAGACCATCACACGCAATCCCCTTCCGGACGGAATGACTGCACCCGAGGAAGCCGCACACGTCGCCGGCGGCAAACGCCGAGGCCACGGGCAAGAACGCGGGAAACGCCACGACGGACGGAGACGGAGCGGGCGCAACCGCCAAGACAAACGCCCTGCCGACCAAGCGCAAGCCAACACGCAGACCACGAAAGCGGAAGCCACCAACGCCCAGAAGACATCGCAGCGTCCGCCGCGCCCCAACCAACGTCGCCATTCACCCGGCAAGAACGACGGAAATACGTCCCAAGCCTGACTTCCGTCACTTACAGTCCCACATCCAAGTGGCATCGCTGTCTCAGTCGGAGACAGCGATGCCACTTGCGTATACTTCAAAACCCTTTCGGGTATGTGGAAGGACCTATAAGCCAACAGAAAAAATGACCATACTTGCGGAAAATACGTCCACACTACGACAGATAACATGAGAACCCGCACACATAAATGTCATCAATAAACACTTTTCCCCACTCAGCTTACTGGCATAAGCAAAATAAGCACTAAATTTGCGACGGTCGACAACAAGGATGTGGCTAAACGACAAAAGAAAAGCATATCACGCCCCTAGCATCGGCCAACAAACTTATCACATTTATTTATTCATTCACTCTACAAAAAATCAGTGTTTATGAAAAAGATTACACTGCTTGGATTGTTCGCACTGCTTTGTGCGACAGTCATGAAAGCCGCCGTGCCTACATGGATCGAGGGACAGGGCGTGCGTCCCGCCGACGTCACGGCCGGGATGGAGGTCGTTCTTCGCTGTCCGGCCTCGGATTTGACGACGTCTTACTTTGCGGGAGCTACGTGTGTCGCCGGCGAGAGCCAGGACATCGTCTGGGTGCTCGAAACCGTCGAGGGCCAAGACGGTAAGTACTATCTGAAAAAGAAGAACGCCGCGAGCGACGACGCAGCCTACGTGCAGCAACCGGCCAACAACGCGAACGAAACTCTTGTCACTATGGGCGCCAAGGCGACGGCCGGCGCGTTTGAGTTCCGCGCTTTGACCGAAGCTGACATTGAGAAGTTCCGCCCTTCTCAGAAGCTCGACGGAACGTATAACACGGAATATACGGGTCGTCTCGTCGTTGTAGCACAAAACAACAGTGAAGCTGCTTTGCGCAACGGTGGAGCCGATGCCACCTATGCCGGTACGGGTGGTGCCGAATGGACTATCTGGAACATGTACGTGGCCAATGATGAGTTCAACACCTTGGCTGACTACAACGACAACAACGGCCCGGCTATCGAGCAGTACATCCTGCCGGCAGCTGCTGGCGTGGTAGGCGGTTTCAGCGCCGACGACCTCACGGAAGTCAAAGCAGCTGCCGAGGCTGGCAACTGGGCCGAGGCCAACACTGCCCTGCAAGCGCTCATCAGCAGCAATAAGCAAATCGCTTTCGACGCCGACAAGTATTACACCATCGAATCCGCACAGGCCGCTGCCGCCGGTGTGGAAGTCGGCCTCTTTGAGAGCTACACCAACACGAACAACCAAGGCGCTTACTCAGTGCGTTGGGGTGCGTTGAACGGCGTGGCCTCTTTGTGGAAAATCTCCGAGGCGGGAACAGTGACCGTGAACGATGCCCAAGTGCCGCAATACCATATCTCGGCTTTGAACTCAGGCAAATTTATTCCCAGAGTAGCTTATGGCGGTGCCACTTTCGTGGCCGACGAATCCAGCGCTTGTGCCTATGAGTTGGAAGACGGTCGTAACAGTGTCAGCGCTGCTTCGATTGCAGCGACGTTCTCGATTAAGAGCTACGACGATGTTCATGGCGATTTTGTGATGTTGACCGCACAGAAAGACGGTTCACCGGCTTCGAGCACAGCCCCCGCATGGAGAACCGATACGGAAGGATGTATTTCTTCCTATAAAAATCTGGCCGTCAACTGGTATCTGCGTCCCGCCACGTCGGTGAGCGTGACCGTGCCCGCCGGCAGCCAGTACGCTACGATGAACCTGCCTTTCGCCGTTGAGTTGCCCGACGGTGTGACAGCCTACGTAGGCGGCAGCGTGAGCAACTCTGAAATCACGCTATCCCCTCTCGACGGCACCGTCGTACCGGCTGGTTGCCCCGTAATCCTCACCGCAGAAGAGGGCTCGTATGACCTCACCATCGCTTACGACAACGAGACGTCGGCTCCCGCCAACTCGCTCAGCGGAACGCTCGTTCCCCAAACTGTGGACGCCGATGCCACCGCTTATATAGTAGCAAACGGCTCTGCCGGTGTCGGATTCTATAAAATCACGGACACCGAAGACCGTACCATCCCGGCCAATAAAGCCTACTACACCAACAACGACGAAACTGCTGCCGCTGTCCTGGCCTTCTCATTCGGTCCCGCGGTGGGCATCGACGGTGTGACCACAGCCGACAAGGGCACTGACACCTACTACGACCTCCAAGGCCGCCGCGTGCTCTACCCCGCACATGGCGTCTACGTCAAAGGAAACGGCGAGAAAGTATATATTAAATAAACAATCAGACAGATAAGAATAATGAAAAAGACGTATGTAGCTCCAAAAGCAGAAGCTGTATCCCTCCATTCGGAATCTCCCATCATGACCGCGTCCATCACTATGGGCATACACGACGAAGAAGGCATCGGCGGTTCCGAGGCTTACACGCAGAAGAATGGATGGAGTTCTGACAACTGGGCTGAGTGAAACAGCCTACCGCTCTTGAATCTTGCAGCCTGTGGCTGAACTGACAAGCATCCTGACGAGATTAATCGTCAGGATGCTTTTTTGTTTTGCACCGACATGCCAGCAACACGCAGAGGCGTCGGTTTATGTCTGGTTGGACGAAAAACGTCGAAATGTCCCTCCCCGAACCATCCATTACTCACATACAAAAGGAGGACACGCTCTTACTGAGTGTGCCCTCCTTTTGTATATGTTTCCCTACCGCTTTACTTCACTTCGATGCTGCGGCTGACCGTAGGCCGTACTTCGGGCCTGCGTTTGGGAAGCTCGACGTGAAGAACGCCATGCTCTACGTGAGCCGAGATCTTGTCTTTCTCCACATCGTCCGGAAGAATCAGGGTTTGCTGGAACTTCGTATAAGAGAACTCGCGGCGCAGGTAACGTTCAGGACGTTTGCTTTCCTTGTTCTCTTCTTTCTTTTCCATCGTGATGACAAGGTTATCGTTCTGGTCAACATCGACCTTGAAATCTTCTTTCGACAGACCCGGGACGGCCAGTTCTACGACATAATCGTCTTCGTGCTCAATCACGTTAATGGCCGGTGCGGTAGCGCTGCGGCGTACTGTCCAATCATTATCGAAAAAGTCGTTGAAAATGTTCGGCAGCCAAGTGTCGTTGTGTCTAATCAGTGCCATAATCTTTCTCTCCTATTTTTAATTTGTTTGTAAATCCATTTGCGGGTCCCGTTGCTTAGTCCCGGAGCCCACTTTCCTTTTTGCAAAGGCCATGCCAAGCCGTGAAAAACCTCACTTTCATTCCGGGCAAGAAGGAAAAGTGACATAAATGTGCCTTTCGCGTCATTCTGTCAGTTGCAAGGCGTTGGCAAGCACTTCGCGTCCCGCCCGGACCATACCGGCACAAGAAGAGACGGAAACAAGCCGGCAACCTATAGCAGACAAGTCGGCTGACAGAAATCGCAGGACGGCTGACCGTTTTTCTTGTCAGCCGCCCTGCGGAAACACTCGCCCATGAAGTCCCTCGTGCGAAAGGACACAAAAAAGCCGCAGCTTCCGACTGGGAAAGCCGCGGCTTGCGAAAGTTTCATCAAAGCGCTTTATTTCACCTCAATGGTATGTTTGGCGTTCGCCTCTGGCGTCTCCTTGCGTTTGGGCAGTTCGACGCGCAGCACACCGTGTTCGACGCGAGCAGAGATCTTGTCTTTCTCCACGTCGTCGGGCAGTATCAAAGTCTGTTGGAACTTCGAGTAAGAGAACTCACGGCGCAGATAGCGTTCGTTCTTCTTCTCCTCCTTCTTTTCGTCCTTCTTTTCCATCGTGATGACGAGGTTATCGTTTTGATCGACGTCGACTTTGAAATCTTCCTTCGACATGCCGGGAGCAGCGAGTTCGACGCAGTAGTCGTCGTCATGCTCAATCACATTGATGGCCGGTGCGGTAGCATTTGCACGTCCCATCCAATCGGTGTCAAAGAAGTCGTTGAAAATACTCGGTAACCAATTCTGATTGTTTCTTACAGGTGTCATGGTTTTTATCTCCTATCTTTAATCGTTTGTTTAACTTGTTGTTGGCCTCTCGCTTACGTTCTGAAGCTCAACCATAGGAGTGCAAAGGCCGTGCCAGCCGGAAGAAAGGCAAAATACTGACAAAATTTAGCCTGTTAGCTGACAAATTGTAGCCATCAACGCCATTCTGTCCGCCGGGACGACGGACAGGACGGCAGAAAGGAACTATACGGTAGGCTGGTGGGCGGCTAACCTATAATATACAATAATATGATGATTATAAGGTGATTATATCTACACATTTCTAATTAGATAACAAATAAGAAGCATTTATAATTTATATCTGCAACTATGATTCTCATTCAATATTGTTATATAATCCCGCCCAATAGATAATCACTCCAACCGAATCCGTTTTTCTTCGAACCGCTTACTGCTTCACCCAAAGAAACAAGATTTCCTCTTGGTCTATTACGCATAAAGGAAATCCCAGAAATCCTGTGGAAGCCATACATTCGGCAGCAATGCCACCTTGCGGAACATCGGGGCTATCTGTGACGGATGCCAGCCGCCACCTCCACAGCCAATCGCCGTTACAAGGAAGCGCAGCTCCGGATGGTCGACGGCATATTCCGTGAACCTCATGACAGATTCCCTTATTGCTTTCAACCCGATGGTACCGCCGATTGTGGGGATGGCGTAAGATTGCCCTTGCGCCCCTTCCCGTTGTCCGAACACAGCCCCGAAATGTTTCAGCGCGAATGCCGATGCGCCGTCCCAATGTCTGCCGGAATTACGGCATCCGAACACGAAAATCTCGTTGTCCTGAAGGGTTGAGACGAAATCCGGGGTGACGCGCTCCTGCCAGTCCGAGGGCAAAGCTGCTTTAGGTCTTTTAAAATGCCTGAATATATCCATGTCCTTTCGATCTATACTTTACCTGTTTGCGAATTTAACGAATTTATTTCATAACGGCACTATTTCTGCAGAATGCTTCCATGAATGGTTCATGCGGCATCTTTCATTGGACTCTGTTTCCCTTACCGTCAAGCAGGATGTTATTGCCGTGTCCGTCACCACACAAGTATAAGTCCGATCCTATCGCCTTGATATACTCATAAGAGGGAGGCGTTACCACCCGGCCGTCCGGTGCCATGAGGCCATACCACCCGTATTCCGCCTGGTAACGGAAGCATTTGGCCGTGGCAAGGATGTTCACTGGCTCTTCAGTTCCGCCATATTCGCCATCGCTGTCATCGCCACAGGTTTCCGCATAACGGAGTTGCCCCGTTTCATAGGTCATCTGTTCCACGTCATTGATGCAGAAAGGTTCGATGAGCTTGCCCCGGAAATCGTATTTGCGCACGGTATGGTCGGACAGGGTGGCGACAATGGCTTCACCCGTGGCATAATATTCAGCATCGGAAAATGGTAGTATGACATTCAGGCTCTTGTCAAGCACGGCTTCTTGTCCGTCAACCGTTTCCACCACCCATACGCTGTCAAGGTTGCGTATGTCAAGGTATTCGGGCTGCAATTTCCATTCGCCTTTTCTGTCTATCAGCCCGATGTTTCCATTGACGGGGTTCTTCACCAGGCAATAGCCGTCATGGAATGCGTAGGCAGGCATACTGCAATGCACCTCGAAGCCTTTGTCTATCACAATATCCCCCGAATGGTCAATGAACAGCAGTTCGCCGTCTTTCTCAACGGCGGCAAGCCCCTCCGAGAACACCCATGCCTTGGTATAGATTGCTGGGATTGTGACTTCTCCGGTGAAACGGTTGATATAGCCTCGTTTGCCATCCTTGGCGAATACGGCCAAGCTGTCATGGTCATCGGAGGTCACAACCCAGTCCGCATCCTTGAGGATTACCTTATTGGTGACTTCGTTATAGACCCGTGTCTTGCCGCTCCAATAATCCTTTTGGAACACAACGTGATTGCTGATGCGTTGGCCTTCCCATTCCGGATTCAATGAGGGGGAAATCCATTTAGAAATTACCACCTCTGTTGTAAACGCATACAGAAGGCAACCTGTAAAAAGAGCCAGCAGGACTGTCAGGCAAGTGGCGGAAACCCGCCACAACACTTTAGCATAGGAACTGTCATCCTTGTAACCAAAAAACTTTCCTAAAAAACGGAATACTTGACATATTCCCCTCCACAATACAGTGAAGAACAGTTTGAACGAAATTGATTTTTTCATTTCCTGATGATTTAATCCGGTTGAATCAGTCCTGTTTCATTTCTTCCTCATCAAAAGCTTCGTCAGCCATACGGGTGTACCAGTTGTGTCTCTCCTCTGCAGACATGGGTGCTACACAACCGACAGCCTCCTGCATCTTCATGTGTGAAAGGCGGGAGAAGAAGTTCATGCGCGTACTGGAGTCCTTGCCCATCGAGGAACGTGTTCCCTCGTGGCTGTAGTCAAAGTTGCGTGCGTTACGGATGGAAAGGCTCATGGCCACTTCCATGGAATCTTGGTTGGCCCCCATGTAGGTGAATGTCCAGCCTTCGCCGCGTAGACGCTCCACAAGCTCCCCGACGGTCTTGCCGTCATACTCACGGGAGGCGTTTTCCATACCGTCGGTGATGATGGTCACTACCACCACAGAGTCCTCTATTGACTTGACATAACGGCGCATGGCAGTGAGCGTGATTCCCATCGCGTCATATAACGGGGTGGTGCAGCACGGCTGGAAATCTTCCATTGCCAGCGGACGGGTCTCGGCCACGGCTGTCTTGTCAAAGACATACTTCGTCTCACAACTGCAGAACGTCACCAACGATACGAAATGATCTTGCGTATCTGCAAACTTTTCCTGTGCTTTCCTGATACCCGCCAACGTCTCGTTGAAGCCTTCGACGGCAGCCTGGCGGATGCAACCCATCGAACCGCTGCGGTCGAGGATAATCACATTGAATACCTGCGTCTTCTTCATCTCTTTCTTGCCACTTACTGTTTCCATTGTATATTTGTTTAATCGTTCAACAATCACTAAATTCCGCTCTCGTCCTGGCGTATGTGGAACGCACCATTCCAAGAATGTTCAGCGAATGCCCCACGTTGGCCTTCAGACTCTCCATGTCGGTATAGAAGAACTCACAGCTGGCGGACACACATCTCAATGTCTGATCGATATATACTTTCGCCAGTTTCACGTCACGGGTCACATTGTTGCAGACAGCCAGCGTCAACGTTTCCTCCCCTTCGTTCACATCCGCAAACTGGGGCAAAATGGCGGACACATACGGCTCTTCATCCTGCCCTGTCATGAAATAGATGTTCTTCATCTGGTAACGGACGCAGATGTCGCCGTCATTATCCACAACGGGCTTATAGCCAAGGCTCTCCACTACTTCTGCTATCATTTCTTTCTTTGTCATCGTTTCGTCCTCCGGTTATTCGTTTTTGTCATCATTATTAAAATCCTCTGCAACTACTTCCTCCACGGCATTTTCAGCTTCTTCGCCCGAGAACTCTTTTGTCATGGTGTTTTCAATCTCCGTAATCGTCTTGCGCGCGAATTGCAGGCCTGCTTCCAAATGTAGGATCATTCGGGAAATAACCTGCGGCAAGTCTTCACCGCCCAAGAGTTCCCGCTCATAGAACATCCAGACACTGTCCCCGAACAGGTAGGCCTTGACATACTTTAGCGTGGAGTTTATTTTCTCCATCAGTGCGCATATCTGCAGAACCTTCCCGTCATCCGCTTCAATTATGCCGGGCAGTGCGATATTGAGGAAATCCTCGTCATTTTCATTGTACAGGAGTAACAGGTTCAGTCCTTCATAAGTAAAACTGTAACCTCCGTTTCCCGCATCTTCCAGCTTGAAACCCAGGTTGCCGAATGCTTCCAATATTTTCTCTTTCATAATCTGATGTTTTTGGTATGTTATCTGAATCCTATGGTAGCTTGTCGCCGTCCCTTGTCCTTTGGCGACATCTCGCTTCTCACACGCTCGTACTCACGCAGATCCCTGCCGTTTACAGACGGACTTCTCTTGGAGATGGTCTCTTCCAGCAAGGTCTGGCTGACGGGCCGATACACACTGCCGCCTTCCTTGATGGTCTCATTGAACATCCTTCTTGCCGCCGATTTGACAATGTAGCTGATATCGCTGCAATTATAGCCCTCGGTAAGTTCAGCCAGGCGACCAATGTCGATACCCGTATCGGACGGCAATTTGGACAGTGCCAATGAAAAAAGGCTCTTCCGTGCCTCCAGGTCTGGCATGTCGATGTATATCATCTCGTCGATGCGGCCCGTTCGGAGCACGGCCTTGTCGATGCGTTCGGGATGATTAGTCGCGGCGATGACATAAATGCCACGGTCGGAAGCATTGTTCAGACAGCACAGGAACTCGTTTACCTCGCTGTCGTAATGCTGGTTTGCCTCGTCGCCCGAACGTCTGGGAACCATCGCGTCAAACTCATCGAAGAACAACAGCGTGGGAGCTTTCCTCTCCGCATCCCTGAACACCTCGCCAATCTTCTGCTGAGTGCCGTGTACCCAAGTGCAGGCAAGGTCATCGGGCACAATCTTCATGAAGTGGATGCCCGCCTCTTCCGCCATCTTTTCGGCAAAGAACGTCTTGCCGCATCCCGCAGGCCCGTAAAACAGCATCGACGGAGGCTTGATGCCGTATACCTCTGCACACTTGGGGTTCTTCAGCACATTGATGAAACCCTCGGTGACGAATTCCTTCAGTTCGTTCATGCCGGCAATATCGCCGAAACCTCGTCCCTTGCTTGTTTTCTTTATGGCGGGTTTGTGCTCTGCTTCCTTGGCAGGGACGGGATTCGGTCCTACCGCCGTCTGTCCTCCGCAAATGCGGTGCAACCATTCTTTCTCGGCTTCGGATGTATTCATTTTCTTTACCTCCATCGTTTTGTTCAACTTTCTATGAGAAGAGAGCGGAATTTGTAACCATTCCTATCACCAAACCGTTCTTTTATCCGAAAAATATCCTTTGGTCTTCAGTACCTGTCCTCTACATCATGCACTCCTCAAATGGTAAACGGTAGTCATGCCCCTACTGATAAAGACAGTCACGAACATGGCCCGGCTGTGCCTAATGGAAAGGTACAAGGACTTCCCCCTTCCTGTTGATTACCGCCTTAACCGTCAGTTCCTTGCAGTCTTCAGCACCGAAGCCGTCTTCATCGGCAAAGAAACTTCCGTCGGGGCATACGGTCCATTCAACTTCCGCCCTGCCATCCTTGAATTCATACACGAAAAACCTGTAACGGGCGATAAGGGCCCGGGCATTTCCTGTTTCCACGTCCCGTGTGACAACAGACGGGCTTACATCTTCCGGTGTGAATGCGACCATTCTGCCGTCCTTGTCAACCAGTTCCACAACATGTTTGTCTCTCTTGTCTACCAGCAGGCATTGTCTTCCGGTGCGGGCTTCCAAGAACAACATGTCTTCCTTGCGGTCGAAACACATATAGCCGCTGTTCCCGGCCTCCAGACTTCCCATCAGATTTTCAAATTCGTTCGTATTCATATGCTTTATAGTTTGATGTAATTGCTATTCGTTCGGGAACACCCTGTTCAGACCAAGCAGCCTTTGCTTTCTTCTGCGGAATTCCTTTTCATAGCCTGGAGGCAGTCCGAGTGCGGCAAGTCCTTCAGGTGTCATATTCCGCATGACGCTGTTCAGTCGTGCGGCAATGTCCTCGCATCTGAACCGGCCGTTCTCCCGGTATCCACGCATTTCGGGTACTTCTTCGGATGGCACAGAAGGGTGGAACACATAATACAGGGCGATGGCAATGTCGGTACGATGCCTCCCCATGGCGCAGGCCATATAGTAATTTCCTCTGTCCATCAACTCAAACAACTTGGGCAGGGAAGCTATGATCTGATGCACATCCGTATTCCTGCTGTCAACGGGTATGTTGTGGTATTCCAGTCCGGCTTTCGTCACATTGCGGTCATAGCGGTCAGTGTGGTCGGCAGTACGCAAATCAATGATTGTCCTAAATCCGGCATCACGTACCTTTACCAGCAGCCAGTTATTGCCACGCCCGGACATGGTACGCCCGCGCACACCCTTGTCATAGACCGGAGCAAGGTCTGCAATCGGGTATTGTTTCAACGCTTCATACTGCACATTGGACTTCTTGACAAATGCAAGGTTTCCGATCCCGGTTCCCTTTTCTGACGTTATAATCGCATTTTCCATCTCATCACTCATTTACATATAATTGAAATTCCTGTAATTAAATCTCGTCAGCGGCGAACGGGCATCGTCCAAAGCTAACATCCGTTTGGGAATCTCGCTTAGAGGGATACCCTCATCAAGCAAGGTCCGCAGCCGCTGGGCCAACTTCACATTTTCACAGTTCAACTCCTCCTGTGTGGTCTCCACCTCATACAAAAGGGCCTCACTCAACTCAGAAACTATCATTCCGGTAAACAATCCGTGCAGACCTTCGGCTCTTGCAAACTGGTCGGCGTTGCACCACACGGCCACAATGTAGCCTCCATGTTTCCGCAGATGATAAGCGTGAGGATGGCCGACAATAACCCGATCGAACTCCTTCTTGCTGTCGTCATGCCTGAAGAACAATCCTTTTTCAGAACCATGCCCCAACAGCATGATACGTTCTTGTGGAGAGACATGATGCAACAGATGGTTCATCTTCTTTGTGGTACAGTCACCATCAATCACTTGTGCCTCCAACCCTTCATACAATGTTGAGAGCATCGCGGTGGTCCGGTCTTTTGGATGTATCACCAACATAGCTGTTTTCGTTATGTCATACTTCTGACAAGTGGAACGAGCACTTCCTCTATCGCGTTTTCATCCAATCGATGCTCGCCATTGAAATGCACCACTTGGCAGTAATGCTGCAGGAAAAGCGGCTCACAGTTCACTTGACGGTCGTTGTCGGCAAACATTCCCCATACCATCTTCCTGTCCTCGTCGGTGATGCCGTCAAACTGGTGTTCCTCCATCTCTGCATGATGAAGGATGATTTCCGGAGTAATCTCAAAACTCATTGCGCCATCTTTACGTGGTTTGAAGTATTCGTGCGTACCAATGGTGAGTGCTTTGCTCGTCTTCGACATCTCAAAGGCCGGGTTCACGCAGATGCGCTTGTAACCACGCATCTGTTGGGCATACATACCGCCCATGCTGGTGCCGACAATCACATCAGGCACCACATTCATGCACAAACCGCGCAGGAACGGCAATGCCTCGGCAGGGTCAACAGGAATATCGGGTGCGACGACATCGAAATCAGGCAATAGTTCACGCAAGCTCTTTACCGTACCGCTGGCTGCCGACGAGCCGAAGCCGTGCAGGTAGATGAGTTTCTTTCGACGGAGTGATTTTTCCACAAGCTCCCGTGTCTTGTCGCGCCGGTCATAGCGGTCACGCATCTCGGTGAGTATGCTGCAGAACTCCGACGGGGTGAGTATCGTCTTGAAAGGATTTTCTTCTCCACTTGTGTGAACGAGAGTAATGCCCCGCGTCTGCATCAGTGCCGCACGGAAACGTTCATTCTGCTCGAATAAGGCTTGATATGCGCGGCGTATCAGTTGTTGGTAATCGTCGCTTTGGCGGTCGATAGCCAGCCCTTTCCACCACACTATCTGGTCGGTTTGCCAAGAGGCCACACTCATCTTGCGGGCATTGCCACCTTTCATACCGCATATCTGCCGTTGCTTGTCAAGTTCTTTTCTCTTCAATGATTGTAGAAATCCCTCCATGCTGCCGCACACCATTCCGTCAAAACGGAACCCGCTGCTGCACATGTTGCTCAACACATTGGATGGATACAGCCCGTTGGAGCGTATGTCTAACGTGTTTGTTTCCGGATTGTACATATCCTTCAGGTTATGCCCATTCCGGGTGGTTGCCATATAATCTTCTTCCATGACCAATTTATTATATCTCAACTGGTTTCATTTTGCAATAGCGTTCATAACACTGCTTTTTCTCCGGCGTGTCAATCGGGTTGTACTCGTCGATGATGCAACTTGTGTAAAGGTCGTCGGCAATGGCAAGGATGATGTTCGACAGTTCAAGCGTCTGCTCTATTTCCTTCCCCTGCGGACAGAACAACCGTTGCCGTTTGATTGCCTCATAGCCATGAATGGCACCCATGATGTTGCCGCAAACCGAGCCGGTCGAGTCGCTGTCGCCGTCGTGGTTCACGGAAGCGATAATAGCATCTCTCATATTGTCAAGATGGCGGATGACACAATACAGCGCAATGTACAGCGCTTCATCTCCGGTCCAACCTTGTCCCAATTGCCTGATGGCGCTCACATCATCCGTTATTGCGGATGCCAACCTGAATGTTTTGAGAATCATTATATTCAGTTCGTTCAGAGCCTCATGGTAAAGAAACTTATATGAAGCACCGGTTGCAGGGTCGGTTAGATTGTCCAAAAACCACAAGCCTTCGAATACAATGTTTTTAATCCGTTCGGCCGTGATGCTTTCTGTAGAATGTGCAATCTTGTATAATAGATGTACCATTACACCGGCAGGCAGGAAGCCAAGCGGGTGCAGGTGGGTAAGTCTTGCGACTTCACAGGCCATCCGGATGACCTCCGACCGATTCTTAAACTCTTCCCGGGCATCAGACGGTTCAGTTTTTCCGAAAGCGAACGCTACGGGAGCAACGCGCATGATACCCCCGCACCCTTTGCTGTTGTTGTCCACTTTCATGCCGCACCGCCTTTGTTCAATGGCAGACAGGCAAGTATTGCCTGGGGAGCGCAATGAGTACAGCCCCGGGACATTGTCCAGCCAACAGTTTCTTTCATGCTCCGGGATCATGCACCCTTGCCGTAATTGGGTTTTGTACCAATCCATGTAGGCACTGTCAACATAATCAATCAGAGCCGTGTTTTTACGAAAGTGGGCGTTCCGGGTGATTCCGTTAAGCAGACCGTTTGCCGTGAACAGTGTCATCTGGGTGTCATCAGAAAATTCCGCAATCCCGTTTGCCAGATCAAAACAAGTTATTCCTTTGTCCCCGTATGTATTCACAATCGAATTATAAGTCATGAATTCTACTGGGTAGCCCAATGCGTCGCCGATGGCCCCGCCTATCAGCGCACCTCTTATCCGGTCTTTTAGGGTTGTATATTCCATTATCTTCCTTATTGGATATAATCCGACAACAAATTTATTCTTTTTTCAGCGAAGTAACGAAGTTACTGGCTTCTTTGATTCAACCATTCAATCAGTTTATTGACCTGTTCAGCAAGATTCGCCTCGAGCACACCCTCCTCCGTCGGAATGTCCATGAACACACCGATTGCATAACGGGAATTTTCCGCAGGGAAACAGCCCGCATAGCTCAACTCGGTATTCCCGTCCTTTCCGTCCGCATGGGAGCTTCTGCCATAAAGTCCGGCAATGTTGATGCATTTTGGAGCGATACCAGCTTGGCTGCCATCTCCGGAACTGGTTCCTGAAAGAACCGCCCGCATATATTCTTTCATAAGCGGCGTGATGTCCGACATGTCCACCGTTTCGATGGAGTCGCCTTTCAGGGTGGGTAAACGCAGTTCCTCCTGATGGTATATGCAGTTCATCACAGCCGCTAGTTCCATGGCGTTCGCTTCTTTCTTACCCGAAATGATTTCTCCCCATATCTCCTCGCCCTGGGTTCTATTTCCCGAAGTAATCGCCTTGAACATGGCTACAGTCGATTTCCCGGCCAACGCACTCCTGTAGTTCGTTATTCCTGAGGCATATTCATGCGGGTTGCTATTGCGAATGACAAACGTATCGCCATCAGCACAGACCTCACCGCTTATGTCCACACTGTCTTCAAGCCCTATCCCGGCTTTTGCCAGCCTTGCGGCGGCAACGACAGGGGCAAACAGATGCGCACTGCAGGACTTTTCCAAAAGTTTGGCGTCCGCAATGCCGGTCGTGTCTTTCTTCAAAGCCACCCATGCCTTGAGGTGTCCCGTCTGTGCATCGAGAACGGCCACCTGCCCATAGCTACCGGTCAACAATTCCATGACTTCCTTCAATATCTTGCGGCATTTACGGGAGATCTTCTCATCGATGGTGGTACACTCCGAAAGTGTAGCTATTAGGTCGGGATTGTCCACCCATATAGCCATTGTATGGTTGTTCGAGCCTATCACTCCGATGATGCCGGACTGCAATCCTCTTTCTGCCCAGAAATAGTAGATGTGGATGCTGTCTTCCTCCACTACATGACGGGAATAGCCCATTTCATCCATATTGATTTCAGTCACATTTTCTCCCTTGATTAAGTCATAGATGCCCCGCTTGCCGCTATTAGATACAACGGCATATCGCCCATCTTCGCTGATGTCCATTACGTGGCATTGCTTCAAGGGCAGCTGCGTGGGCTTTTTCCCAACCAGTTCGCCCATGCTGACGGTATCCGCTGCTATGGTTTCCCGGGCATCCGCCTGCCGGATGGGAAGTGTCAGGAAGGCCGCCGCACAAACGGCCTTGCATAAGATTTTCATACTCTTGTTCATTTCGTTCGTTTTATCCGTCATTACAAGTCATATCATTTTCCTTTATTCCCGGCCATTCAAGACCTCGCTTTGCGCTATCTCTTTTGCCAGTCCAAAAGCCATTGCTTTCTCCGGCATTTTCTCCCCGGCCATTCTGATGCCAATGCGGTATATCGCCGTGGAATCTTTCACAATGTCCAGAACATGGCTCAGCAGTATTTGGGACGGATGTCCCGGCATCGACAGCGTGTCGCAACGGATCTCGCTGGATTTTGAAACGACCGTGCCCTTTGGCAGGAAAGGTTCTTCCGTATAGTCGTAAAAGAGATTGCCTTTCACTGTAGCCTTCACGTGTGAGATGACTCTTCCCGTGGCCATTTCAGTCACTTCCACCTCCATACGGTCATCGTATCCGCATTCGTAGCGTTGCGTGATATCCCTCAATGCCCGGCACACATCCGCTTGCAGTTCCCCGTTGATGTCATTGCGTTCAAACCTCGTGTTAAGAATGTCATACAAGGTCACATAGCCGTCCTTGCACAATTCCACTTCGTCGAACCATATTCCTCTTTCATGATGGCGTATGCGTTCGTATTCAGGCTTGACAAGTAGTCCGTAACGGTCGCGCAACCCGATTCGGTCCCCCTCCTTGATGTAGAAGATGCCGTTGTAAGGCTGGTGCGTGTAAAAGCCGTACCGTCCGTAGTCGATACAGGCGTATGGATTATATCCGATAGCCAGCGAGGGCAGGAACAGTCCCACATAAAGGACAGCCAAAATGGACAGCATATGGAGCCTGGTCTGTCGGTACAATCTGCAACCCATATAAACAACCAGGGCAAAACTGGCCGTCAGCAGCGCAATCCTCCATAACCCGGCCAATGGTTGGGAATAGAAGAACAGCACCATGGCAACCACCAACACCCACCACCTTTCACGCTTCATGCCATAATGCCGCCCTATCAACCAAAAGCTGAATGGCGGTACACAAAGACACACCATCCGGCATACTCTCGCGTCCATGGCCAGTCCGCTATACAGGGCGGCGATGCAGACCAGCATCAATGCGGAATAAACTCGCGCGTTTCGTTCTTTCCATAGGATACCGCCCAACATGTCGATCCATGCCAGCCCAGTCCGTACAAGTTTTCTACGGAATAGCCGGATGAGATACACGACTGGCGGCACGAACCATATCCATAAGGCATAGAATGCGGCTATGAGTCCCATGGCTGTCTCATCCGCCTTAATATTCAGGATGTGGAACGGGCAGACTGCCAGTGTACGGATGGTGCCCGATGTCTGGTTGGTTGAAGCTATCAACACACCCAAGGCTATCATCAATACCATCTGAATCCATGCGCGCTTCTCGCCACGGGCCATTGCGAAAGTGAATGACAGGCGTAACACAGCTGCGGCCATCATCACGAAATGCAAGGGCGTATTCCAATAATTCCTGCCACCCAAGATGGCCAGCAGCCACAGGGAGCATATTGCCAGGTCAATCCATATAATCTTGTTTTTCATCGGATTTATGACTTTAACTGTACTCCAGCCCGATAAGTTCACTTCACTTCTTCGACTTGGACATATTCCATACCGAACCATTCGTCCAAGGTGTCATCCACCTTGGCATTGATTTCCGGCGTAATCCGTTCCTTGACTTTCTTGTAGACATAGAGGACGGCCGCGCCTTCATCCAATACGCCCAACAGCTTATACACGGCACTCGGTATCAGGCTGACGGGGGAGATGGTATAGATGATGGCCGCATACACCAACGCCTTGTCGAGGGTGGACGTTTTTTCATCGGTCATCACATAGTAGAACTGGAGCATCGGCCTTGCCGCCACCCTTCCGGCTTTCAAGGCGTATGGACGCAATTTGTCAAACAACTCTTTGGACTTGCCCTTCCAGTCTACTTCCTTTATCCGCTCCAACAATGAACGGATGTCCTTGCCCAGAATGCAGTAAGCAAGGAGCGTAATACAAATAACGGTCAACATAATCATTTCGTTTTTATTCCAAGTTTTTATTCTTTCTAAAGCAATTCAAGGATTAGGCAAACTTCTTCCTCGCCGAATGAAAGGTCTGTCGGTGCCACATAGTCCAATGCGCTTTTCAGTTTGTCTATCCTGTCAAGGTGGACATTGACGCGTTTTTCCTCCGGCTTGACCTCAATGCCGTGGGGTATCTTGCCTTGAAGATGTTCCACCGCTCCGCTGATGAGCAGTGAAACTGCTGTGCTGCAGTCGTATGACAGGCATACGACATCCTTGCGCATGGCCTCTATCTTGAAGGTGACTTTTACCGTGGGGATAAACCTGCCGGGCTTGAAACTCACCTCAAGCGATTTCTCATCCACACGCTTGAGGACAGGTGCTTTATGGAAGCGTTTGCCCGCCCAGCCTGACATTTCCGTGTAACTGATTGTTGCTTTCATATCTGATGTGTTTGATTTAAAGTTTGTCTTTTTTGCTGATTGCTTTGGCAAGGGATTCCCCAGTTCCGCCCACTCGGAAACGGTATCGGGAAACCCCATTCCATCCTGAAAACCTGTCACTCCTCTTTTTACCTGTCGGTAAACTCCACATCGGACTCTGTGATGGGAATCATCTCCAAAGAAGAATCAAACGAGGATGAGCCGAGTGTGATTGTAATCTTTGTGATGCCGCTCCGGTTCACATTTACGGCCGCTTCCGACACGAGGTTCGCTTCTTTCCCGTCCGCACTGCTGATTTTGACTTTCAGGGGATTGTAGCTCCCTTTCGGTACGATGATGTTGAAATCCGTTTCCAAATTCTTGTAGAGCGTTACGGGCTGCGCACACGTAAGTTGCACGCCGTCTTCTCCGTCAACCTCTGCCGCTCCGTCTGTTCCGACCGTGAAACTTCCGCTCATGCCCGCATTGTCAGCCGATAGGCTGATGCCCGATACTTCGATTGATCCGGATTCCTCGCTTTTTAGGCTGAGCCGTATGATTCCGCAGAGGTTCTTGAATTCCAAATCCTTGGTGTATGACCTCGCATACATGGGGAAATTCTCCACATTGTCCGGAACATAGTTCTGCCCGGCAGGGAGTGCCATGTTGCTTGCCGTGATGCTTGACGGATAGAATGCCGTATAGGAATATGCTTCACCGTCAATCCGTCCTTCTTTCCGGGTGAACTCGCCGGAAGAAGTCCCGTCGCTCTCTGTGGTGAAAATGGCGGTGCTTTCACCGTCCGAGATGCTGATGGCGTCCCCTCTTGTCCAATAGAGGGAGTAACAGCCGTCACTGTCGGCTTCGTCCGACAAGGCAGTCCTTGTACTTGCGTTGCCCGCTATTACGGCAGAAAATGTCATGTCGGAGGGTTCTGTGCCAAGTATCACTTCAACGTCCTCGGTAAATACGGATTCACAGGAAGCCAGCAATGCCATTGCCGCCATTCCAAAGAAAAGTTTTGTTCTCATATTCGTTGATATTAATGTGTTGTTATTATCGTTGTTACATTGATAAGGATAGAATTTCCGGCAAGATTCTATCACGGGTGCTGTTATTTCCTGAAGTAAGCCCTGAACGGCTTGCACACAGCGGAATTTGTCTTTGTAAGGGCAAAGGACTTCCCGTCCGATGTCAGTTTATAGCAACCGCTCCCAATGGTGGTTTCAGTGAACACGCCCGATAACGGATTCCCATCAATAGGCCGGGTTGCCAGAGGCACATCGTTTAATTCGACCTTGCTGTCTTGGTCGTCCGGGACATAAACCAGGCAGGGAACACCGGCCTCGACCTTCTCTACAATCCGGTAGGACACATACCTTTTGCTGCCAATGACTTCAACGTCCTCCGGCAAGGCTATCTTGGCGTTTTCCAGTCCCAACACTTCCGCATCAAAGGCAAACGGCAGACAAACACTGTTCCACCCCTCATGGAATGTCCTTTCATAGCGGATGTTCGCCTTGGAGGGGATATTTGTCAGTCCGTTCCCATCGGATATGATGAGGTCTTGAACGGCAGCCTTGCATGTCACGGAGCAAGCGGCTTCCTTTCCGTTGGAAGAGCTGGCGGTGATGATCGCGTTTCCTGCGCTTATGCCCTTAATGGTTCCGTCCTTATCCACGCTCACGATATTCGGTGCATTGGAACTCCATGTGACCGTTTTATCCGTAGCATTGGTAGGAAATACGGTGGCAGTGAGCGTATATGTTGCCCCAATCTCAATGTCACAACTTAGGGTGGAAATTTGGATGGATGTGACTTCTACCTGCGGCCTTACCGCCGTTACCGTGCAGGATGCGGACAGGCCGTTAGATGTCCTTACCGTGATTACCGAACTTCCTTCTCTTTGTGCAAGTACACTGCCATTCTGGAACACGTTTATGGTGGAATACTGGCTTGAAGACCAAGTCAAATCGGTTTCGGTATCCGATGGAGTAATGGTGGGAATGAGATACTTGCGTTCACCTACATTCAAACTCAGGGAAGGCGGCAATGAAATATGGGTGGGCTGCACGGCTTCCGTCTCCACCTTGAAATCATAGATGCCTGTCCTCATATAAGTGAAAGAACCTACGGATTCATAATAGTAATACTGGCAATGAACCAGGCAGGTGGTTGTGGACGGCACGGACTTCTTGGCTTTCACCGTCGCCGAATAAGCGGTTTGCGAAACCACCTCAATCTCGTCGGGGCGGGTGGATGTCCATTGGCTGCCCTTTATGGCCTTCGACGTGATGTAGGAAGGCAGGCTGAGCCTTTTCGTTTCCCCCACTTTCATGGTGACAGTCTTGTCCGCCGCATGGATTGACGCGGCGGATGCAATGAAGGACAGCACCATGATTGCCATTCTTGCTGTTAAATGTTCTATTCCTTTCATGTCGCAATTGGTTTATTCGTTTATGGGATAGATAGGACAATGTGGCAAAAACTATCACTTAAATGTGATCTCAGGCTCCGCCATCCTCACTATTCGGACGCAGCTTCTGTCAAGAACACATCATGGTTGGTGTCACCACCCCAATACGCCATGGGGTGGAGTTCGGCGGTCAGCTTGCTGTAATTGGCCCCGATTTGTTCCATGTTCTTCAGCTTGGTCATTTTGGCCTCCAACTCTTCTTGGCTTTTGGCAAATACCAGGTTCGTATAACGCCGGTTTTCGTATGCATAATCCGAACTGTCAAAGCAAGGATATAACCTTGAATCCTCGCCTACATATACTCCACACTTGGGTATTCTCTCCCTTGCATGAAAAATCATGTCTTTTACGCCCATGAAAGGCGTGCCTAAAACCACTATGGTTTCATTGTTCTTAAATCTCTTCATTGTCGTATAATTAAATTCAACATCAATTCTGCCTCTTCAGCCAGTTTGCGATAATCAACATTCTTGTCTTTCTCGCTTGGAAGACGAAACTTCCCCACTACTTTGCCTTCTTTATTGATATAGCCGTAGATTTCCACTTCAATGTCACTCGTCATGCCAAATCCATCGTCGTCCATCCAATAACGGCCATCAGGATTGATTTGCCATCTCACTCGCGCAACACCATTGCGGAAGCCCTCGACGAAGGTAGGGTACATGGCAAACTGCACTCTTGCGTTCTCCTGAATGTCCTCAGACAACTATTTCAAGGTGCTCCATTCAATATCCTCTTCTTCCACGGTTAGCAGATACAGACTGTGACTCATGAACTCAAAGGCAATCTTTGCGTTATGGTTCAGGATGATGTAACGAGGCTTCCACCAACCATTGATGAGCTGATAGACAACACCCATTCCTTCACCCAGTTCTCCCGTTTTATAAAGGTTTTCAGACAGTTTCTTTTCTGTCAGTTTCTTGTATAATGCTTCCTCCAAGGTCTCGCCTGGGGCAAGCTTCTTCAATAATCTATTCAATCCCATATCTTCGCTTTTTAAGTTCTACAATCAGAAATAACCTTTTAACATAAGAGAAAGGGAAATCATGGATATTCTATCACCTTACTTCACATATTGTTCCAATTCTTGACGCATATCATCCAACTGACAGCCAATATCATCCAATACCCGTCGTTCAAAAGATGCCTTGCGCCTGTTTCTTACAGGGGTATACAGCGTCTGCATGATGACGAACGACAGAACAGGATAGAACACCTGCTCGACTATACTCAGTTCTGTTTCTGTATGCAGCATATAGCCAAGCAAGGAAGCCAATGCCATGAAAAGGCAATACACCCAACAATTTGTCGGCTTCTTGTTCTTGATGGGTTCAAGTGAATTAGTCAAGACTTAATCTGACAGTTACGCATAAAATGAGTAGATTTGTAACATAAAAGCAGATTAAGTTATGACCACATCAGAAAAAGTCA
>ENA-ORNP01000080-ORNP01000080.1-human-gut-metagenome-genome-assembly--contig:-NODE-80-length-101500-cov-52.594026_pt1 | contig 101500 bp, 70 predicted proteins | sample MGYA00242119_ERZ509030 | MGnify/ENA primary metagenome ERZ509030 (study PRJEB26280, sample SAMEA2338708) | human gut metagenome | biome: human gut; feature: human-associated habitat; material: faeces... | reverse complement strand
GGAAGGGCGAGGAGCCTGAGATAAAGCAGGTGCATCTGACAAAGGGCATGAGCTGTCTCGTGCCTGCCTGCGTGGCCGACATGGACGTTGTGCCGAACAACGAAGACCGCGTGTCGAAGCTGTTGGAGGTGTATATTGATAATAAGAACTACTGATTTAAGTGAAGAGTGAAGAGGGAAGAGTGAAGAGCAGGCGCGGAGCGCAAATAAAAATGAAAAATTAAAAGTGAAAAATCCATGTGATTTGTTGGTATTATCATTTGGAGTTAAAGTAGTTAAAGGAGTTATCGCCAACGGAGTTGGCTAGTAGTTAAAGTCAAATGCCTAGTTGATTCTATTCAATGTAATACAATTGACAATAATCTACGAAGCGCACGCACTACGTTTGCTAATGTTCCGGCGGATCTGCGCTCCGCCGGAATTGAATATAAGGATTTATTTAATCCGCTAACTTCCTATTTCACATTATATCACAATTTTATGCTAACATTGGCTATTGGATTTTTAACTTTTCATTTTTCACTTAAATTAGCGGTATTTTAAGCGGATCAGGAAATTAGCTGCGCTGAACTTCGTTTCTTATATTCAATTCCGGCAGATTGCAAATCAGCCGGAACAATAGCAACGTAGTGCGTGTTTAAGTGAAGAATGAAAAGTGAATAGTGAAAAATTCAAATGCATTGTTGGGTATTGTAATTAGTAATTAAAGTAGTTAGAGAAGTTATCGCTCACTAAGGTGAGCTAGGAGCATATTTAAGTTAAGAACTAAGAGTGAAGAGTGAAAAATCCAATTGCAAACGTATTGCTTACAAGTAGAAACCACAATACATTTGGATTTTTCGTTTTTCATTTTTAACTTTTCACTTTCGTAAGACGTACTGCGTTGCTGTTGTGCCGGCGGATCTGTGCTCCGCCGGAATTAAATATAAGGATTTATTTAATCCGCTAAAAATACCCTTATGACATGGATGGTATGACGAACGGGGACGGGATGCAAATTGTTATGTTATTATATGATGTTGACGGCTTTTCGGATGAAGAGCCGTTTATTTTTGTGTGATTATTGGGTGAGGAATGAGAAATGTGTCAGATGTGAGGGCGTGATGACGGGACATGATGCGCTGAAAAAAGACTAAAAATGTGAGGACTGATGGCGTCTGGCGGCATAAATGTATGATGAAAGATGAAATGGCGTATTGTAAGTAATCGTGGCTGTAAACTGCAATGTTTAAAGCTGTTTCTGTGAATGAGTGGGGATAGTGTTTTGATATCGCCGTCTTTTGTTTTAAATTGATATTTTAAGACGACGTAAGGCGGCGGCCGGCCTTAAAATTTAATGAAATAATCTTTGTATTTTTAACCCATATTTTTTGCGACTTTTATTCTAAAATCCTATCTTTGTAAAGGCAGAGAGAAGGTTTGCGGCATGTTGTGGCGTCTTTGAGGCGACGGCCGGCAGCAACATTCTGCCATGCATCTAATAAGAAAAACATAAAGAAACTATACAATATTTTAATAATACTATGGCAAAGATAAAACAGATTGTGGAGTGCGTGCCCAACTTCAGCGAAGGACGCGACAAGAATGTTATAAAACAGATTACCGATGTGATTGAGGAAGCCGGCGGCGTAAAACTGCTCGATGTTGACCCGGGTGAGGCTACTAACCGCACGGTGGTTACTTTTGTTGGTGAGCCCGAGGCTGTTGTCGAGGCTGCTTTCAAGGCTGTTAAGAAGGCCGGTGAACTTATAGACATGCGCAAGCATCATGGTGCTCATCCGCGTATGGGCGCTACAGACGTGCTGCCGCTGGTGCCGGTAAGCGGAATAACTCTTGAAGAGTGTGCCGAGCTGGCAAGAAAACTGGCAAAGCGCATTGCCGACGAGCTGCAGATACCATGCTACTGCTATGAAGAGGCCGCTCTGAAACCTGAAAGACGCAATCTGGCCGTGTGCAGAGCCGGTGAGTATGAGGCGCTGCCGGAGAAGATGGGCGACGCCGACAAGGCTCCCGACTTCGGTGCAAGACCCTTTGATGAGGGCGTGGCACGCACGGGATGTACGGCTGTAGGAGCACGCGACTTCCTGATTGCCGTAAACTTTAACCTTAACACCACATCTACACGCAGGGCAAACGCAGTGGCCTTTGACGTGAGAGAGAAGGGAAGACCGGTGCGCGAAGGCAACCCGATAACAGGCAAGGTGAAGAAAGACGCAGACGGAAAGACGATAATGCAGCCCGGTACGCTGAAGTCGACAAAGGCCATAGGATGGTTTATCGAGGAATACGGCATCGCACAGGTGTCAATGAACATAACTAACATCAACGTTACGCCGCTGCACGTGGCATTCGACGAGGTGTGCCGCTGCGCTCAGAACAGAGGACTGAGAGTAACGGGAACAGAGATCGTTGGTCTTGTGCCAAAACGCTCTATTGTAGACGCCGGCAAGTATTTCCTTGAGAAACAGCACAGATCGACAGGTATTCCCGAAGAAGACATAATGAATATAGCCGTGAAGTCGATGGGACTCGACGACCTGCGTCCGTTTGTACCCGAGGAGAAGGTTGTGGAGATGCTGCTCGAGGCCGACCAGAAGAAGGCTAAGAGACTGACGGCGCTGACAGTGAAGGGATTTGCTGACGAGACAGCAAGAGAATCTCCTGCACCCGGCGGCGGATCAGTGGCTGCATACATGGGAGCACTGGGTGCTGCACTGGCAACGATGGTGGCTAACCTGTCGGCACATAAACCCGGATGGGACGACCGCTGGAACGAGTTCAGCCAGTGGGCAGACAAGGGCATGGTGCTCGAGACAGAGCTGCTGCGCCTCGTTGACGACGACACAGAGGCCTTTAACCGCATAATGGCAGCCTTCGGAATGCCGAAAGGAACTGACGAAGAGAAGCAGCTGCGCTCAGAGGCTATACAGAAGGCTACACTGTTTGCTGCACAGGTGCCGCTGGAGACAATGAAGACATCGGCACAGGTGTTCGAACTGTGCAGGGCGATGGTAGAGACCGGCAACCCGAACAGCGTATCTGACGCAGGCGTTGGCGCACTGGCAGCAAGAGCAGCCGTGATGGGTGCCGGACTGAACGTCAAGATAAACGCTTCGTCGCTGAAAGACCAGGATGCAGCCAAGGCTCTTATAGGTGAGGCTGAGGCGCTGATGGCTGAGGCTACAAAGCAGGAGGCTGAGATAATGCAGATGGTTGAGCGAGTAATCAGCGGAAACTGATTGAGGCAAGACCGAGAGAAACATAACGAATAAACAACAGAAAAATCCTAAATATTATGACAAACGAGGAATTTAAGGCGGCGATACGTGCCGGCATACCAGACGTGCTGCCGGAGCCGCGTGAGTATGACAAAGAAGTGAACCATGCGCCAAAGCGTAAGGAGATACTTACAGAAGACGAAAAGAAGCTTGCACTGCGCAATGCCCTGAGATATTTCCCTAAGAAATTCCACAAGACACTTGCACCGGAGTTTGCTGCCGAGCTGCGCGACTACGGACGCATATATATGTACAGATTCAGACCTACATACGACATGTATGCACGCAGCATTGACGAGTATCCGCACAAGTCGGAACAGGCTGCTGCCATCATGCTCATGATACAGAACAACCTGAACCCGGCAGTGGCTCAGCATCCTCATGAGCTTATCGTATACGGAGGCAACGGTGCCGCATTCCAGAACTGGGCACAGTATCTGCTGACTATGAAGTATCTGAGCGAGATGACAGACGAGCAGACACTCGTGATGTATTCAGGTCATCCGCTGGGACTCTTCCCGTCGCACAAGAATGCTCCGAGAGTGGTTGTTACAAACGGTATGGTGATACCTAACTACTCAAAGCCAGACGACTGGGAGCGCATGAACGCACTGGGTGTCAGCCAGTATGGACAGATGACAGCCGGATCGTATATGTATATCGGTCCGCAGGGCATCGTTCACGGCACAACGATAACCGTGCTCAACGCTGCACGCATGCAGATGAAGAAAGAACCGGGCCGTAAGGACATACACGGCATGCTGTTCGTGTCGTCAGGTCTTGGCGGTATGTCAGGTGCACAGCCTAAGGCAGGAAACATTGCCGGAGTGGTCAGCGTTGTTGCCGAGATTAATCCTAAGGCTGCACAGAAGCGCTATGACCAGGGCTGGGTGGACGAACTGCACTCTGACCTGAACGAACTGATACCGGCAATAAGAAAGGCCGTAGAGGAGCGCAAGACTGTGTCTATGGCATACGTGGGCAACGTGGTTGACCTGTGGGAGCGCCTGGCAGAAGAAAACATAAAGGTAGACCTTGGCAGCGACCAGACATCACTGCACAACCCATGGGCAGGAGGATATTATCCTGTTGACATGACATTTGAGGAGTCGAAGCAGATGATGGCAGAGAATCCCGAACTGTTCCGTGAGCGTGTGCAGGCATCTCTGCGCAGGCAGGTTGCTGCAATCAACAAGTTGACAGAGCGCGGCATGTACTTCTTCGACTACGGAAACGCATTCCTGCTGCAGTCAGAGCGTGCTGGAGCTGACATCATGGCTGCCGACGGCAAGTTCAGATATCCTTCATACGTTCAGGACATCATGGGTCCGATGTTCTTCGACTACGGCTTCGGTCCGTTCAGATGGGTATGTACATCAGGCAAGCCCGAAGACCTGGCTGTAACCGACCGTCTGGCTGTAGAAGTGCTCGAGGAGATATGCAAGACAGCACCGGAGGAGATACAGCACCAGATGGAAGACAACATCCACTGGATAAAGGAGGCCGGCCGCAACCATCTCGTAGTAGGCTCACAGGCACGTATATTGTATGCCGACGCCGAAGGCCGCGCAAAGATAGCTCTGGCATTCAACGAGGCAATAAAGAAGGGCGAGATAACACGTCCGGTAGTGCTTGGCCGCGACCATCACGACGTATCAGGAACAGACTCTCCGTTCCGTGAGACAAGTAACATATACGACGGTTCGCAGTTCTGTGCCGACATGGCTGTTCAGAACGTTATAGGCGACTCGTTCAGAGGTGCCACATGGGTATCTATCCACAATGGTGGTGGAGTAGGCTGGGGAGAAGTTATCAACGGCGGCTTCGGCATGATGATAGACGGAGGCGAAGACAGCGCACGCCACATACGCGAAATGCTGTTCTGGGACGTAAACAACGGTATTGCACGCCGCAGCTGGGCACGCAATGAAGGCTCTATACACAGCATTGAGCGCGAAATGGCACGCACCCCGAACCTGAAGGTTACGATGCCTAACTTCGTGGATGATGAGATAATAGATAACGCAGTGAAGTAAATACGGTAGTTAAAGTAGTTAGAAGGAGTTAAAGTAGTTAAAGTCAAATGCCTTGAAGTAATTAAGTAAATAATTAAGGACTAAGAAACAATGTCCTGATTATGAAACGATATTAGGCGTTAGTCAATTATGAATTATAATTTATAATTGTGTGTCTACAAGACATATGACTTTAACTCCTTTAACTACTCTAACTTCTTTAACTCCTAAACACACACATAACTTTAAATTTAAATACACAATGATTCACCAAATATCAGCAGAACATCTCACGATTGAACGTATCGGTGAGATAATAGAAAAAGGTTATAAACTCGAACTTAGTGAAGACGCACGCAAGCGCATCGTACGCTGCCGTGAATATCTCGACAAGAAGATAGAAGAGACAGAGAAACCTATCTATGGCGTAACAACAGGATTCGGCTCTCTCTGCAACGTGTCTATCGGCAACGACCAGCTTTCGCAGTTGCAGATAAACCTGATGATGTCGCATGCATGCGGCACAGGCGACCGCGTGCCTAACGATATAGTAAAGATAATGCTGCTGCTGAAGATACAGTCGCTGAGCTATGGCTACTCAGGCTGCAAGCTTGATACCGTAGAGAGACTTGTCGACTTCTTCAACAACGATGTTTATCCTATTGTCTACATGCAAGGCTCACTTGGCGCATCCGGCGACCTTGTGCCTCTGGCACACCTCTGTCTGCCGCTCGTAGGACTCGGTGACGTAGAGTATAAGGGTAAGGTGATGACAGGAGCCGAGATGCTGAAGGAGAACGGATGGGAGCCGATACAGCTCGGATCGAAAGAAGGTCTGGCTCTGCTCAACGGAACACAGAACATGAGTTCGTTTGCCGTATGGGCATTGCTGCAGGGCGAACGCCTGAGCAAATGGGCAGACAAGATTGCTGCCATGTCGCTCGACGCATATTATGGACTGGTGTCTCCTTTCACAGACGCCGTACATCAGGTAAGACCTCACAAGGGCCAGATACAGACAGCCGCAAACATGAGGCAACTGCTTGAGGGCAGCGAGATAATAGAGAAGCCCAAATCGTATGTTCAGGACCCGTATTCGTTCCGCTGTATTCCGCAGGTTCATGGTGCAGCAAAGGACTCAATGGCATACGTTAAGTCAGTGATCGACACTGAAATCAACTCGGCAACAGACAACCCGACAGTATGTCCAGACGAAGACCTGATTATCTCTGCCGGAAACTTCCACGGAGAGCCTATCGCACTGCCAATGGACTTCCTTGCTATGGCACTGAGCGAACTGGCTAATATATCAGAAAGACGAATCTACAAGCTCGTGTCGGGCACAAGAGACCTGCCAAGCTTCCTCGTTGCAACTCCAGGCGTAAACAGCGGATTTATGATTACACAATACACAGCTGCGTCAATAGTAAGCCTGAACAAGAATCTGTGCTCGCCTGCATCAGTAGACAGCATACCTTCGAGCCAGGGTCAGGAAGACCATGTCAGCATGGGTGCCAACGCTGCAATAAAGCTCTATAAGGTGGTGCTCAACACGGAGCGTGTGCTGGCAATAGAGCTGTTTAATGCTGCTCAGGCTCTTGAGTTCAGACGTCCGCTGAAGTCGTCTCCTGTAATAGAGAAGCTGCATGATGAATACCGCAAGGTAGTGCCGTTCATCGTGAACGACGAAGTGATGTATCCTCACATAAAGAACTCTATTGACTTCCTGAGAGAGCATGCCGAATAAGCATGACGCTAAGGAAAACGTAAAATAATCAAGCCGATGAGACTGCTTGTAAAGAATATAAAGACACTGGCCGGAATAGACCGGCACGGCAAGCTGAGGCTGCAGGGCAGCGAGATGCAGACGCTGGAGCAGATAAACGACGCCTATCTGACAGCCGAAGACGGACTGATAACCGGATTCGGCACGATGGACAGTCTGACGGATGCTGAAGCTGCTGCAGACACCGTTGTCGACGCCGAAGGCGGAACGCTGATGCCGTCATGGTGCGACCCGCATACCCACATAGTGTATGCGGGAAGCCGCGAGGGCGAGTTTGTCGACAAGATAAGAGGCCTGAGCTATGCCGAGATAGCCAAACGCGGCGGAGGCATACTCAACTCAGCCGACCTGCTGCACACCATGACAGAGGACCAGCTCTATGAGCAGGCCATGAGGCGTGTACGCGAGGTGATGATGAAGGGTACGGGCTGCGTTGAGATAAAGAGCGGCTACGGCCTTAACACCGAAGACGAGCTGAAGATGCTGCGCGTGATAAGGCGCATAAAGGAGACGGCACCTATAAAGGTGGTGTCTACCTTCCTTGGTGCGCATGCAGTAGGACGCCAGTACACCCAGGACGAATATGTACGTCTTGTTGTAGAGGAGATGATACCAGAGGTAGGGCGCGAGCATCTTGCCGACTATGTAGACGTGTTCTGCGACGAAGGCTTCTTTACCCCAGAAGAGACCGACCGCATACTTGAGGCCGGAGCAAAATGGGGAATGCTGCCCAAGATACATGCCGACGAACTGGCATCGTCGGGCGGCGTAGAGGTAGGCGTGAAGCGCAATGCCTTGTCTGTAGACCATCTGGAGAGCATGACCGAAGAGGAGATAGAGCTGCTGCGCGGCAGCGGCACTATGCCTACGGTGCTGCCCGGCACGTCGTTCTTCCTTAATCTGCCTTATGCACTGGCACGTAAGATGGTTGACGCCGGACTTGGCGTTGCCGTTGCCAGCGACTATAATCCCGGATCAACTCCATCGGGCGACATGAAGTTTATTGTGTCTCTGGCATGCATCAAGCTGAGACTGCTGCCTGCAGAGGCCATCAATGCCGCCACGATAAACTCGGCTTATGCTATGGGGCTCAGCCGCGACTACGGTTCGATAGCCGTGGGCAAGGTGGCTAACTTCTTTATAACAGAGCCGATACCTTCGATTGACTACATCCCTTATGCCTACACGTCGCCTGTGATACGCCGCGTGTTTGCCCGAGGGCAGGAAATAGGCTTCTGACCACAGGCCGGCAAACAGCCTGCGGAAAGTATTAGATGTTAGTAATAAATATAGCTTTTGCGCAATCGCGGCATAAGGTGTTATGCCGCATTGCGCACTTTTTGTCTTATATGCAGCCATTGTTTGTGGCTGCTTTTATTTTGTCTCTTATTTAGCTTGTGCCGTTTGTGTTGTGTCGGTATATTGCATTTTGTAATGCGCGTGAGCAGAATGTGTCCCGATTATGTTAAGTTGAGTGTGCAAAATGCAAGCATACAAGTGCGTATATTTTAAAAATATTACTATGTTTTTAACAAAAATATTTTTATCTGTCAGGTTTTTTATTGTAATTTTGCGCCCTGAAAATCAAATGTAACTAGATTATTGGTGTCCTTCAAACCATTCCTGCATATCTTGACTTATTGTAACAATAGGACAACTGTGCCATGTCTGGTAAGAACGGGCATGTTAATTGCCTTAATACTTGCGTAAAGAAGGCTCATGGATGTTTGCAGGACAACGGTATAACTAGATTTATAATATGTAGCATGCCTTTTAGATAAAGAGCATCAAGGTGTTTAGTTAAGGTGAAAGATTAATTCTGATGAAATCGCTTAAACTGTTATTATTGCTGAGTATGTTGCCTCTTGCCGCGGCATTTGCCGGAGGCGACACGCTTAGATATAAGCTGGAGACGTCGGCCAATGTGTCTACGGGCGACTATGCCCCTATGTGGTTTACGGCCAACCGCTATGGCCTGTCTGGTGTAGAGCCGTGCAGCGGATATCTCAGAGCGGGTGTAGACTATGCCGGAATGTTTGGTGCCGACTGGCGTCTGGAGGCAGGACTCGACCTGGCCGGAGCCGTTAATCAGACTTCAGACTTTGTCGTTCAGCAGGCTTTTGTTGATGTGTCATGGCGCAATATAACGCTGAGCATAGGCAGCAAGGAGCGCGAAGCCTTTCCGCTGGACAAGAACATGAGGCTAAGCAGCGGCATGATGGTTGAAGGGCCAGGGGCACGTCCTGTGCCGCAGGTGCGTCTTGAGGTGAAGGAATATCAGAATCTGCCTTACACCAAAGGATGGGTGGCTGCCAAGTTTCATTTCGGCTACGGATGGCTGACAGACGGCGACTGGCGGTCGGACTTTGTAAAGCCAGGCGAGACGTTCACCAGAGGCGTTATATATCACAGCAAGTCAGTCATGCTCAGAGTTGGAAATCCAAAGAAGATACCAGTTACGATGGAAATCGGAATGATCGAGGCGGCGCAGTTTGGCGGAAGCAAGTGGCGCAAGAATGACGACGGAACCACAACGTGTGTGGCAAAGATGCCCGGCGGGATAAAAGAATATCTGAAGGCCATCATACCTATACAGGAGAGCACGCTGCAGAACGTGGAGGGCAACCATGTGGGAAGCTGGAACTTTGCGCTCAACTATACGGCGCCGACATGGAAGCTGAGATGCTATTACGAGCATTATTTCGATGACCACTCGCAGCTAACGTGGCAGTATGGACGCTGGAAAGACGGGCATATAGGCGTGGAACTAACGTTGCCGGAGAATCCCTTTGTGTCAACTCTGCTGTGGGAAGGGCTGTGCACAACCGACCAGACCGGACCGCTGCTTTATGACGGTGTTGGCGGTTCGTTTCATGAGATACAGATGAGCGGCGGCGACAACTACTATAACCACGACTACAACTGGCAGCACTGGGGTATGGGAATGGGCCATCCGTTTCTGCCCGGACCAATATATAATGCCGACGGAACCAATATGTTCAGGAGCAACCGCGTAAAGGCCCACCATATAGGCATTGGCGGCAATCCGTCTGACGAGTGGTCGTATCGGCTGCTGCTGTCGTACATGCGCCACTGGGGAACATACAAAGTGCCGCTCGACCGCATGATGCGTCAGGGAAGCACGCTGGCAGAAGTGGCATACAGTCCGCGTAAGGCTGCGGGATGGAACTTCAGACTGGCCTGCGGATACGACAAGGGCAGCTATATAGGCGACAGCATGGGCTGCATGATAACAATAACCAAAACAGGAGTTTTATGGTCAAGATAATAGGATGGATTGCTGCTGCCGTCATGGCTCTGACTATGGCCGGCTGCGACTTTAAGGAGCCTGTAAACAGCGATATAGAAGGATTCTGGAAACTGGAACGCTTTGAAACGAGGGTCGACGGACGCATGCACGAGTGTACGCGCCTTTATTACAGCATAACGAGATACGTGGTTGAGGTGTCCGAGAAGCAGGGTCCCAACGGCTATGGCACATACATAGGCCGCTTCGGCTATGAGGACGGAGAGACAAAGGTGGTGATGAAAGACTTTAAGCAGAGGGCTGCTACGAGCGACAACGGCGTTGACGCTACCGTGGAAGACCTGCTGCCGTTCGGAATCAATTCTACTGAGACAACCTTTGATGTGGTGGTTGCCGACGGCGACAATCTTGTATTGCGCTCCGACTATGCCACATTGCAGCTCACGCGCTTCTGATTTGTCCTGAAAAAGACGTCACGGTTCAGATGCATTGTTGATTTATATCTGATGCGTTGTCGTCAGTATTCCCCTTTATGTCAGCCTTTTTATGGCATTATTTAGTGTATAGCGGCCCATGTCCGTCTTTCCGTTTGCCGTATTTATTGTTGCCGCTGAAGATTGCCGTGTGATGTAAATACGCGCTTTTGCTTTCAAATAAATTTAAATACGGCCGTATCTACAGCATTGTGTCATTGATGAGCGTCTGTGCCGGTTTAAAATGACACTACGCGATACGTTTGTTTATTACAATTTAACCCAAATCGGTCATTAGACCGTATATTACTTTACCAGTTTTGTGCATTGATGCTTTCAGCCGGTCTTTTTGTTTCTATTGGCGTCTTTTAGTAAGATTTTTCTTGACATAGCCCGCTATGACTGCGAAAAATCTAACGAAAATCCGCTCAATATAAAGCAAAAATCCCGACCGAATCCTAATGACTGATTTGGGTTAAAAGACCTTTATTATTTTGTTATATTCCCAACTTGCATTATCTTTGCACAAAAATATGCAGCGTTACGGCGGCTAAAGCCCGTTTATATGTCGTGTGTACTGTTGCCGTTGCGTAACGAAACCGTGTAAATTTAATGAGCAGACGTTTATATCCTATTCTGAATTTTATAAGTCACAACAAATATTGGATTGTGATAATTTTCGGTGTCCTCATTGTCGGGTTCCTCGATGAGAACAGCCTGCTGAAGCATGTGCGCAACAGAATACTCGTGAGCGAGCTGAAGGAGCAGATTGATGCCTACAACATGCAGTATGAGCAGGACGAACAGAAGATAAAGGAACTGAAGCGCAACCCCAAGGCCATCACAAAGATAGCTCGCGAGAACTACTTTATGAAAGCCGACGACGAGGATATATTCGTGCTTAGTGATGACCAAAAACCAGTAACAGATAACGATGAAACAGCTAAATAAACTGCAGACTATTGTTCTGCTTTCGGGTGCGGTGCTCATGGTGGCCGGTGCCGGACTTTATGTCTTTGGCACGATGCTCATGGCTTCGTGGATATTTCTTGTGGGTGCCTTGTGCTTTGCTTCTATGCAGATGATGCAGACCTACAGCGGCAACAACTTCACCATCAGGCGTCTGCGCCGTATCATGGTTACGGGCGACGTGCTGTTTATTCTTTCGGCACTGCTGATGGTCGAAAACTCTTATGGCCTGCTGCTGCCCCTGTTTCTCAAGCTTTCGCCCGACGGATACTTCAATTACGTCACTTATGTTCACAACAACTGGGTGCTCCTGCTCCTCGTTGCTGCCATGCTTGAGATTTATACAACTCACAGAATATCAGGCGAGCTGGCTAAAGAGGCAAAAAAACTCTAAAAGTCAGTGTATTTATTTTAAATTGCATGAAAAATTTTTCTTACATCGATAATACGTTGTAATTTTGTGCTAATATTACAAAACAAGGTTATGGTTAAGACTCTTTTAACTCTTCTGGGGGCTTTTGCCGTGTTTACGTCGTGTGTAAACTCTTACAACATTCAAGGTTCATCTAATGTTCCTACGTTAGACGGACGCATGCTGTTTCTTAAGGTTTATGAAGGCGACGACCTGAAGAATATCGACTCTTGCGACATAGTTCACGGACAGTTCCATTTTTCGGGGGCGCTCGATTCTACGCGTATAGCAACTCTCTTCATGGACGATGAGAGCCTTATGCCGGTGGTGCTCGAGAGTGGCGAAATACAGATAAAGATAGACAACACGCAGCAGAAGGTGAGCGGAACGCCGCTAAACGACAAGCTGTTTAAGTTTATCGAAAAGTACAACCAGCTGGAGAGCGAAGTTGGCGAACTGGGCCACCTGCAGAGTCAGGCCATAATGGACGGACACGACATCAACGAGGTGAACGCAAAACTGTCGCAGAAGGCTGCACAGATTGTTGAGAAGGAAGACAAGCTCGTAACGTCGTTCATCGTTGAGAATTTCGACAACGTGCTGGGTCCGGGCGTGTTCTTCATGATTACAGCCGGCCACAGATATCCCGAACTTTCACCCTGGATTGAGGATATAATGAGCAAGGCAACTGACAACTTCAAGAACGATCCTTACGTGCGCGACTATTACCGCAAGGCACAGCAGAACCAGGCCATAATGAACGGTACGGCAATGCCCGACGGAACAGACGACCCGACGCTGGCGCCTCCTACGCCCAACGAACTGGCACAGCCGGGATCAGAAGACTCTCTGAGCGAGGCTGTTGAGGGAGCAGAGTGACAAGGAAGTCAGGCTTAACCGTAAAAAAGGAACATATACAGGGGCTTTAAAAGATATTATGAGATTATTGATAAAAGACGCCACGCTGGTCAACGAGGGAAAGTCGTTCCGTGGCTCGGTTGTCTTGGAGAATGGTTTGATATCAGACATTCTCCAAGACAATTTTATTTCTGACAGTGAACATTTTGATAAGGTGGTTGATGCTTCGGGGTGCTACGTGCTTCCGGGCGTTATCGACGACCATGTGCATTTTCGTGAGCCTGGCCTTACGGCAAAGGCCGACATAAGTTCAGAGAGCCGTGCTGCGGCCTATGGCGGTGTTACGTCTTATTTTGACATGCCTAACACCGTGCCGCAGACCACTACGCTCGAGGCTCTCGAAGAGAAGCGCTCATTGGCGGCGGCAAAGAGCCACGTCAACTATTCGTTCTTCTTCGGTGCAACAAACGACAATGTCGACCTGTTCAGCCGGCTCGACGTTCATCGTGTGCCCGGCATAAAGCTGTTTATGGGCTCGTCAACGGGCAACATGCTCGTGGATCGCCGTGAGGCTCTCGAACGCATATTCAGCGAAGCCCGTGTTCCCGTCATGACACATTGTGAGGACACCGGCATAATCAATGCCAACATGGCTGCTGCAAAGGCCGCTCACGGCGACGATCCCGACGTGGCCCTGCATCCGCAGATACGCAGCGAGGAGGCTTGCTATAAGTCTACAGAGCTTGCTGTAAGCATGGCGCGCAAGCATGGTGCGCGTCTTCATGTGGCTCATCTTACAACGGCTCGCGAGCTGCAGCTGTTTGAGCCGTGGCACGATGCCATGCCTGATATAACGGCTGAGGCTGTGGTTGCCCATCTGTTTTTCTCTGATGCCGACTATGCCACGCTTGGCACAAGGATAAAGTGCAACCCGGCTGTAAAGACTCTTGCCGACCGCGACGCTCTGAGACGTGCGCTCTCCGACGGCCGCATATCAGTAATAGGCACCGACCATGCCCCCCATCAGTGGGCCGACAAGCAGGGCGGATGCGCCCGTGCGGCCTCAGGCATGCCCATGATACAGTTCTCGCTCGTGTCCATGCTCGAGCTTGTCGACAGCAATGTGCTGCCTATAGAACGGCTCGTAGAGCTTATGTGTCATAATCCAGCACGTCTTTTTGATGTGCGCGGGCGCGGTTTTCTCCGCAAGGGCTATAAGGCCGATGTCGTTGTTGTGCGCCCCGGCAGTCCGTGGACGGTTACGAAAGACGTCATACAGAGCAAGTGCGGATGGAGCCCTATGGAGGGACATACGTTCAACTGGCGCGTGGTTCACACGTTCTGCAACGGCGTGCATGTCTACGACGACGGACGTTTCCTCGACTCTTGCCGTGGTGAGGAGATAGCCTTTAGATAAGGGGCTGTAGTTGATGTTTAGTTAAAAATTAATCTTCTGAAAAAATGATTGCAAGGATATTCGTGCTTTTGGTGTTGATGATAATCCTGTCTGACATCTACATCGACAGAAGACTGCTGCGCCGTAAGACCAGATATTTGTGGTGGCAGCGCCTGTTGTGGTGGACTCCGGGTATCATTCTCTTTGTCTATACGCTGGTGCTTACGTTCTCGCGCGATTTTGCGCCCGAGCGCATCGAGTTGCTCAACGTTTATCTGTTTCTTTTCGGTGTGCTGGCCATCCCCAAGTTTATCTTTGCCGTATGCTCGTTGCTCGGCTGGGGACATTGCCGCTATCATCACACAAAGAACAACTGGGGCAACCTTGTCGGACTGCTGCTGGCCATAGGTCAGATATATATCGTGGTCTACGGCAGCACCATAGGCTTCCGGAAGCTCGACATACGCCATGAAGACTTTTATTCTGCCGACCTGCCTCAGGCCTTCGACGGCTATCGCATAGTGCAGTTTAGCGATGCCCATCTCGGCACTTACCGCGGAAAGGACAAGAAGGTGTTTGAGCGTATTGTCGACAGCATCAACGCTCAGAAGGCCGACATGATAGTGTTTACGGGCGATTTGCAGAACATGTCGCCCGAGGAGCTTTACGAGTTTATTCCGCTTCTGAGCAGCCTTAGCGCCAAAGACGGTGTTTATTCTGTTCTCGGCAATCACGACTATTCTGACTATATCAAGGCCGACGACGTTGTTAAGGTGGCCAATGAGCGTGAGATTATCAGTCGTGAGCGTGAATTTGGCTGGACGCTATTGCTCAACGAGAACAAGACCGTTAAGCGCGGCAACGACTCGATAATTGTTGCAGGCGTTGAGAACGACGGCCGTGGCGGTGAGCCTAAGCGCACAGACCTTAAGAAGGCTATGGCCGGAGTAGACAGTTCAAGCTTTGTGCTTATGCTTGCTCACGATCCGCGTCTGTGGCGCAAGGAAATCCTGCCAGGCAGCAAGGCGCAGCTTACTTTGAGCGGTCACACTCACGCCATGCAGTTCAGCGTCTTCGGCATGTCGCCGGCCAGACTGATGTATAAAGAGTGGGGCGGTCTGTACCATGAAGGCAACCGTGCCATCAACGTGTCTGTAGGCACCGGCGGCTTCATCCCATTCCGCTTCGGAGCAAGCCACGAGATATCGGTTATTACGCTGCACAGGAAGGGAGCTTAAGTGAAGAGCTGGCGCAAAAGTGCAAATAAAAATGAAAAATTAAAAGTGAAAAACGCCTGACGGAAGTGAATAGTTAAGAGTGAAGAGTGAAAAATCCAAATGCTAACGTAGTGCGTGCGAAAAGAACCAAGAAGGCTAATGTGCCGGCTGATCTGCAATCGGCCGGAATCTAATATAAGGAGAGTGAAGAGTGAAAAATCCAAAAGCTAACGTAGTGCGTGCGATAAGAACCAACAAGGCTAATGTGCCGGCTGATTTGCAATCGGTCGGAAATGAATATCAGAACCGAAGGTCAGCGCAGCTAATTTTTTAATCCGATTACTTCCTATTTAGCATCACCTCATACTTTTAATGCAAACATAGCATTAAATTTTTCATTACTCACTTCATAAGGCAGCGGTATTTTTAGCGGATCTCAGATCCTTATATTATATTCCGGCGGAGCGCAGATCCGCCGGCACATTACCAAACGTAGTGATTATGAAGTTATGATAAGAATCAACAAGGCATTTGACTCTAACTACCAGCTCACCTAAGTGAGCGATAACTACTTTAACTCCCGCCTCGAAAGCACAGATCAGCCGGCACAATAGCAACGTAGTGCGTCTTACGAAAGTGAAAAGTTAAAAGTGAAAAACGAAAAATCCAAATGTTATTGTGGTTTCTACTTGTAAGCAATACGTTTGCAATTGGATTTTTCACTCTTCACTCTTAGTTCTTCACTTAAATACGCACTACGTTAGCATATGACTTTAACTCCTAGCCAACTCCGTTGGCGATAACTCCTCTAACTACTTTAACTACTTAAAACGAATCTACTGATTCGGATTCTTCACATACCCCTGATATTTCGGAGTCAGGCCGGCCATAATCTCCTTATAGCTTATGTCCATGCGCTTGCTTATGTCTTCGGCACCCTGTCCTTCGGGATATATCGGCTTATGTATGGTCAGTGTCAGCGGATGCCATTTCACCCAGAACCATTTGTTTGTCCTTGGCAGCACGTCGAAAGAGCCGTTGATGGTCAGCGGCACTACGGGCAGCTGAAGCTCGTCTGCAAGCATGAAGGCGCCACGCTTAAATGTACCCATATGACCTGTAAACGTGCGCGAGCCTTCGGGGAACACCACCACGCTCATTCCGTCCTTCAGCGTGTGGCGCGCCTTGTCGTATGTCTCCTTTACCTTGCTTGGGCCGCGCTTGTCTACAAATATCTGGTGAGACATCTCGCAGGCAAAGCCAACGAGAGGAATTTTGCGCAGCTGGTGCTTCATCATCCATTTGAAGTTGCGTCCCAGATGACCGAATATCAGAAATATGTCGAACGAGCCTTGATGGTTGCTCACAAACACATACGACTCGTTGTGCTTCAGGTTCTCGCGTCCCACAACCTTTACCGGCAGAAACAGCACCTTGAGTATGGCTGCTGCCCACAGCTTAGGCGGATAGTAGCCCCAGAAGTGACCGTTGCCAAGCACGCAGCCCACGCTCGTGGTGAGCGACGTAAGTATGGTGAGCACGAGTATTATCGGCAGCGCGATGCATATTTGATATATTCGGTAGATGTATCTCATTGTTAGTTGTTTTTATCGTTTTTTCGTTAGAATAATATTTGCGGTTAACCTGTCTGTGATGCCTGCTGCATCTGTGGCAGCCTTGTCTGCCTCGGTGAGCGTTGTCGTGTCTGATAAGCCGGGGCGCTCTTTCCCCTTGCTCTTCTTCTGATATAGCGCGGCTTGCGCTTTATGTCTGTATCGCCTTCCGTCCTTGCTGACCGTTCGGCGCAGCAGAGTTGTTGCGGTTATGGTGTTGCAGCAGGGCAGCGGCCCTGCTGCATGTCCCTCCAGCTGTCAGTCTTTAATCTTAGGATACTTGCGTGTCCATCCGTCCCAGCGCAGACGCATCACACCGAAGAAAGCCTCGCCGAATATGCCGCCGCTCATCTTCGACACGCCTTCACGTCTGTTGACGAATATCACGGGCACTTCCTTAATCTTGAAGCCTATCTTGTATGCCGTAAACTTCATCTCTATCTGGAAGCCGTAGCCCTTGAAGCGTATCTTGTCCAGCTCAATGGTCTCGAGCACGCGGCGCTTGTAGCACTTAAATCCGGCAGTGGTGTCATGCACCTTGAAGCCCGTCACCATGCGCACATACTTAGATGCAAAATAGCTCATCAGCACGCGTCCTATAGGCCAGTTAACCACGTTCACTCCGCTCACGTAGCGCGAGCCTATGGCAACGTCGTAGCCCTCGTCGTGGCATGCCGAATAGAGGCGCGGCAGGTCGTTGGGGTCGTGACTGAAGTCGGCGTCCATCTCGAATATATAGTCATATCCGTGCTCCAGGGCCCATTTAAAGCCCGTTATGTATGCCGTGCCGAGGCCCAGTTTGCCGCTGCGCTCAATGATAAACAGACGGTCGGCAAACTCGCTCTCCATCAGTCGGTGAACTATAGCCGCGGTGCCGTCGGGCGAGCCGTCGTCTATCACGAGAATATTAAAACATTTTTCAAGCGAGAACACCGCCCTTATAATCTTCTCGATGTTCTCTTTCTCGTTATACGTAGGTATAATGACTATGCTGTCGCTTTTGTTCATGTCCTGAATGTCTTTTGTTTATGCGTGCTATATATGTTTTGTCTCCCTCCGGCTGGCGTCGTCATGGAGCCTTCAACGTTGTTGTCTTCTTCTTCAGATAAAGCAGCTCTCAGTCGTGTCCGTGCGTCCTGTCTCCCCGGTCAGTCATGTCTGCCGCTTATCTTATGCAGAGATAATGCAAACCGAGAGCAGAATCATCAAGCTTGCTTGAATGTTATGCCGAGATGCCGCTTATCTTATGCAAAGATAATGCAAACCGAGAGCAGAATCATCAAGCTTGCTTGAATGTTATGCCTAGATGCCGCTTATCTTATGCAAAGATAATGCAAACCGAGAGCAGAATCATCAAGCTTGCTTGAATCTAATGCCTAGATGCCGCTTATCTTATGCAAAGATAATGCAAATTGGCATAACTACAAAATAAAAATTTGCCAACGGAGGCATTATTTTTCGTCCTTGCCTTTTAAAATGACGTTTTTCAGTCAATTTGCTTTATTACATCACGTTTTGCGTAACATTATTTATGACTTTTTTATCAATCGCAATACCATGAACCATAGCTGCCCCGTCGTCCGCAACATTGACATGAGCGTCACTTCTTATTCCCAATAGCCCGATTAATATTTGTCAGCTCCCCAGTCCGGTCGCCTTTTCATGTCCATACATTTGCGTCATAAAAACAATCTCGAAAAATCGTAAGTATTTGCGTTATTTTATGTTTTAAATTGAAAGATTGTGTCTTTGTATATGGTTTCTTGTTAAGCAAACTCAATGCTTTTACTTCTAAACTGTTAATGGCTGAGTTTTGCCTCGTAACTCGGCCACTTTTGCATCAAAAGTCATAGGTTTTTTATGCGTAAGTCATAGGTTTGTTTTGGGGAAATAATAAGGTGGATAGTTCAGAAGACGGAGAAACACAGCTTGAGGTCAGAATAGACCAAGAGACGGTATGGCTGAATGCTTATCAGATAGCCGAACTGTTTGGGCGCGATTCAAAAACAATTCGATAAGCATATAGCCAATGCCATAAAAGAAGAACTTGCAGGCGAAGTGGTTGTCGCAAATTTTGCGACAACCACAGAACATGGTGCGATAAAAGGTAAAAGCCAGACACATGATGTACGTTTCTATAACCTTGATGTCATCATCTTTGTCGGTTATCGGGTCAAATCAAAAAAAGGTGTGGACTTTCGCCGATGGGCAAACAAGGTGCTGAAAGAATATTTAATTAAAGGCTATGCCGTCAATAAAGCCCTGACAGAACAACGCGATACGGAGTTGAAGCAGCTTGTTAACGTATTGGGCAGAGTATAGCAGCAACTCTCTTCTTATGGTTTATGGCAGGTAACGGCATTCTCTATAATCCTGACGGCACCAAGCGCATTGCCGACAACACTCTTGTTGCCCTTACGCTGATGATAGCCGAGAGCCGCACAGAAGAAAAGGACGTGATGGTGAAAGTAGTTGTAAACCTGATAAACAAGAACAATTATGAGTAAGACGAACTACAAACGCTTGGGCGGATTATATCAGCGAAGTGGAGAATAAGAACAACACGCATTTTTTGCGTATTGATAGAGTGAAACCGCCTTTTATTCTTTAGATGTCATCCTCTCAAAATGTTTTCGCGTGAAAAGCCAGCACGTTACGCAAATTCCGCATTTTTGGAAATAAGGTGTTGACAAAGATAATATTTCGTGTCGCAATGAACAAATAAAATCGAACTGTCCGTATTTGTCGGATAGTTTAAAGAATGAAATAAATGCAGAATAGTATAAAAGCTTTCTGTTGCTTGTACGCTATTATGTTTGTTGGCTAAATATAAACATCGGCTTATTTTGTGGAAATGGTATTTATGAATATTTCCTATTTTTTGTTTTGTGTAAAATAAAATATGGGTTATATGATTTTGTCTAAAAAAATAATGCTAACTTTGCAGTTAAGCATAATATTTGCATAAGTTGTAAATATTTGCTTGTAACATTAACTTTTGACGCATCTTGATAAAGACAAATAATATGAATTATGGTATTACTGACTTTCAGGCAACATATTTAGCCAACGTTTTAACAAGAAGAATGCCGGCTAATGATTTAGATAAGTTCACAGCTTCTCTTCAAGATGCTCAAGTTGATTTAACGCCTCATCAGGTAGAAGCCGCATTGTTCGCATTTAAATCACCTTTGTCTAAAGGGGCTGTTCTTGCCGATGAAGTCGGTTTGGGAAAAACTATTGAGGCCGGTATAATATTGTCTCAGCATTGGTCTGAACATAAAAGGAGATTGCTGGTGATATGTCCTGCCAACTTACGCAAACAGTGGTCGAGTGAATTGCTGGAGAAGTTTTTTCTTCCATCTGTCATCATGGAGTCAAAATCATTTAATGCTTCAATTGAGCAGGGACATTTAAATCCGTTTGAAACAGACAAGATTGTTATTTGCTCTTTTCAATTTGCTAAATCAAAGTCATCATACATCAAATTGACAGACTGGGATTTAGTGATAGTTGATGAGGCACATCGATTGCGTAATGTATACAAGCCACAAAATGTAACGGCTAATACAATAAAGTCGGCAATTTCTTCACGTAAAAAAATATTGATGACGGCAACTCCATTGCAGAATTCAATACTTGAACTTTATGGACTTGTTTCTGTTATTGACGATTATGTATTTGGCGACTTGAGAAGTTTTAAAAGCCGGTACGGGCATGATTTGTCTGAAGAGGATTACATGGATTTAAGACGTAGGCTCCAGCCTGTCTGTAAACGTACTTTAAGGCGTCAGGTTCTTGAATATATAAGATACACAAGAAGAATAGCGATTGTAGAGGAGTTCTTCCCAACAACAGACGAACAGAAACTCTATGACATGGTGTCTGATTATTTGGCAAGACCAAGATTATATGCTCTTCCCAATAGTCAAAGACAGCTTATGACATTAATTCTGCGAAAGTTGTTGGCATCTTCTACCTATGCCATATATGGCACGTTCTGTTCGCTGATAAACAGATTGAAACATCTTTTGTCGCAGAATGGTGTTTATTCTGATGATGACGATATTATTGCCGATTATGAGCACGACAATGATAAATGGGTTGATGACGATGAAGCCGAAGACAACGATGTGCAGGAGTTGCATCCTGACGATATAGAGAAGATAAAGAGTGAGATAAAGGAGCTTGAAACATTTAAAGATCTTGCAGGTAAGATCAAGAAAAACAGCAAGGCCGAGCATTTGTTTGTGGCTTTGGATAGGGGATTTGAGCAATTAAGAAATTTGGGCGCTGCCCAAAAGGCTCTTATTTTCACAGAATCTAAGAGAACGCAAGATTTCCTTTATGAATTGCTTGAAAGTCATGGCTATAAAGGCAAAGTGGTGAGGTTTAATGGTACAAATTCAGACCATGAGTCAACTCAAATATATAAAGAATGGATAAAGACTTACAATGGAACGGCAAAAGTAACCGGCTCACCTACAGCAGACCGGCGTGCCGCCATTGTTGACTATTTCCGTAACGAAGCAACAATCATGATTGCTACCGAAGCTGCAGCCGAAGGCATAAACCTTCAGTTTTGTTCGCTTGTTGTTAATTATGATATGCCGTGGAATCCTCAGCGCATAGAGCAGCGCATAGGGCGTTGTCACAGATATGGTCAGAAGTTTGATGTAGTTGTTATTAATTTCCTGAATAAGGGAAATGCAGCCGATGTGCGTGTATATGAATTGCTTGACAGAAAGTTCCAGCTATTTAACGGAGTATTTGGTGCCAGCGATGAAGTGTTGGGCAGCATAGGTAGTGGTATTGACTTTGAGAAAAGAATAGCACAAATATATAACGAATGCAGAACAACTGACGAAATAGAACAGGCTTTTGACGCTCTGCAGGATGAGCTCAAGGAACAAATATCTGAAAAGATGCTCAAGGCACGTACAGCCCTGCTTGAGAATTTTGATGAATCCGTGAAAGAAAAGCTAAGAGATAATCTTGCTAAAAGCAGGATGAATCTCGATAGATTTGAGAAACGTCTTTGGCTGCTCACAAGACATGCTTTAGATGGAAAGGTTGAATTTGACGAACAGAATTTTGCTTTCAAACTTTATTCTGACGGCAATGTTTATTCGTTGTTGAAGAATAACAAGTCAGGGGATAGATATCCTTACCGTATAGGCAGCAGTTTGGCTAAAAGTATTGTCACAAAATACAGTGCTTCGCCAGGCAGATGCTCTTGTGTGGAGTTTGACTATACTCGTACAGAAGGACGTACAAAGTTGCTTGAAGATCTTGTCGGGCACGAAGGAGTTATGAGTGTTGAGAAAATCTCGATTGACTCTTTTGAGCATGAAGACCATATTGTCGTTGCTTGCATGACAGATGAAGGTCAATGGGTTTATCCGGAAATAGCGGAGCGTATGTTGGAACTGCCAGGCAAAGAACTTGATCATGTAGATATAGCCGACGACTTGATGGCGCGGCTTGACGATAAAACAGCAGAAATGAATGATGACATACTTTCTGCTTCATCAGAACGTAACAATAAATTTTTCGATGAAGAGATAGAAAAGTTAGATTGCTGGGCTGACGACATGAAACTTGCCTTAGAGCGTGAAATTACTGATTTAGATCAGGAAATAAAACTAAAAAAATCTGAGGCAAAAAAGATAAACCGTCTTGAGGATAAGGTTAAGGCTCAAAGAATCATCAAGGATTTAGAAAGAAAACGTATCGAAAAAAGACAGAATCTTTTTGTGGCTCAAGATGAAGTCGAAAATAAAAAGGAACAGCTTTTGAATAAAACAGAACAAATGTTGAAACAGAAAGTAAGCAAAGAAAATTTATTCACAATAAAGTGGAGGGTGTTATAATGGACGATAAACTAACTATAGAAGCTAGAGGGTTGGGTATGGAATATTACAATCACAAAATCTTTGAGCTACTTGATGACTTGTATTGTTTCTATGAATTTATCGCAGAAAATTGTTCTAACACACCAGATGGATTAATTATAACAGGAAAGTTTTCTGTTGGTTATCATATTTACTCGTCAATACAAGGAACGCTGGAATCAATAAAAATTCTAACATATGCAGGAAGATTAAATGACGTATTTGCGTTGAGCAGAAAATATGATGATGCAATTTTAACTGCTTTATATGTTTTGATACTAATTAATCAGGATGAAAATAAAGTATTCAAAACAGAGGAGGATTTATGTTCTATATTTAAAAATAGTGAAGTTAGGGATTGGAGTAATAAAGTTAGACCGTTATATTGGAAATGTGCTAAGCCAAAAGCTGAGATAAAAAAGGTAGACAAAAAATTGTGGAATTTACTTAGATTACAATCCTATGATTTTACTTCGTCTAACAATGAGAAAAATCAAAGACAAAAATGTAATGATAATGTTCATTATAATTCGTTGTTGGTATTTTCTGATAATGATTATGAGGCATTAAAGCTAAATAATAAGGGATTAATATTGCTCGATCAATTATATGATGTACTAATGCAGTCATTTGCTATGCACTTTTCATATTTATATCTTATGAAACCCTACATTTATAGTTCAATTGATTATATTAATTGCCTGGAAGAAGGAATTCAACCTGAAAGTGGTTCAGAATATTGGGTTGCACCAATAGTTCAAGATGTATTTGACAAATACATAAAAACTAAATATAAAGAAGTATCTGATTATCTTATAAAGATGAATTTAATGGAATTGAAATAATTATGGCACAGAATAATAAAAATAAACTTGAATTAACTTGGATTGGCAAATATGATAAGCATGATCCTTTGGAGCCTCGAATACTTATTGAAAATGAAGAATATTCATATGGGCATCCTGAAACGGGAGTATTGCCCAATGGTAAACCATGGAATGGCAATATGTTGATTCATGGCGATAATTTGCTTGCACTTAAAGCTTTGGAACAAGATTTCGCAGGGCAGATAAAGTGTATTTATATAGACCCACCATATAATACAGGTAGTGCTTTTGAACAATATGATGATGGCTTGGAACACTCAATTTGGCTTTCATTAATGCGTGACAGGTTGAAAGTTATTTATAATTTGCTATCTAAAGATGGTTCTCTGTGGATTTCTTTAGACGATACAGAACAGGCATATTGTAAAGTCTTATGTGATGAAATATTTGGTCGCAATAATTTTGTTGCTAATGTAATTTGGGAAAAGAAATATTCACCTCAAAATGATGCGAAATGGCTATCTGATAGTCATGATTTTATTTTAGTCTATGCAAAGACAAAAGAGAATTGGCGGCCAAATCTTTTACCACGTACAGAAGAAATGAATCGTAGATATAAAAATATAGACAATGATCCTCGAGGAAAATGGAAAAGTGCTGATTTCTCAGTAAAAACATATAATAAGTCTTGTGATTATCCTATTACACTGCCAAGTGGAAGAGTGGTTACTCCTCCTGAAAGTAGATGTTGGGGGACAAGTAAAGAAAATTTTGATAAATTAGTTAAAGATAATAGAATTTGGTTCGGTAAAGATGGAAATAGCGTGCCTTCTGTAAAAAAATTCTTAAGTGAAGTAAAACAGGGTACAACTTCTATGACAATATGGAAGTATACAGAAGTCGGGCATAATCAGGATGCTAAAAAAGAAGTAAAAGTTTTTAATTCCCAATCAGTTTTTGCAACTCCGAAACCAGAACGTTTAATAGAACGGGTCTTGATATTAGGGAGTAATCCTGGAGACATCGTTCTTGACAGTTTCTTAGGCTCAGGAACAACTGCTGCTGTGGCACAGAAGATGGGTAGAAGATATATTGGTGTTGAGCTTGGAACTCATGTATACACACATTGTGTACCACGTCTGAAAATGGTTACAGACGGAACCGATCAAGGCGGTATAAGCAAAGCACAGAACTGGGAAGGGGGAAGCGGATTTAAATTTTATGAACTTGCCCCAAGTCTGTTGAAAGAAGATAAGTTTGGAAATTTGGTTATCAATAAGGAATATAATGCCGACATGCTTGCTGCAGCCATGGCAAAGCAAGAGGGCTATACATATCAGCCAAGCCAAGATGTATATTGGAAACAAGGCTTTGGCTCAGAGACAGACTACATTTATACCACAACACAATTCATGACGGTTGAAGCTTTGTCGGCTATTCATGAGACAATGGCAGAAGATGAAACCTTACTTATCTGTTGTACGTCATTCCAACGTGAGTGTAAACAGGCTTTCAATAATATCTCAATCAAGAAGATTCCTCAAATGCTTTTAGGCCGCTGCGAGTTCGATAAGGACGATTATTCGCTCCACATAATAAGTGCGCCTGAAGTTGAAAATGACGAGGACGCAGAAGAAATTGACTAAGAAATATCAAACATATTAAATTTGGCAATTATGAACTATTATATAAAGAAAATTCATATAAATAATTTGTTTCATTTAAGAAACATAGATATTCCTATCGCTAATAAGAAGGCTCCGCATCTGATAATCACAGGTAAGAATGGTAGCGGTAAAACTGTGTTATTGAATGCTATTGCTGATTTTTTAGATAATATTAAGGACAATACAACTTTGGGGATTAGAAATCTTGGAGAAAAATTAGATATTTTTATAGAACACCAACATATTGAAATAACGGAAATTAATTTAGATATTTTAAATGCCACAGAATTAATATATAGTTATCAAAAGGGAGATTTTATAATGGCGTTTTATGAAGCTGCGAGAAAGGTAAAAATGGATGAGCCTCGCAACCCAACAAAGCCTGTATTAGCTAATCATGCCCCTATTAGAAAGACTTCAACCAACCAATTTTTGAATTTTTTATCTGATTTGAAGATACAGGAAGCTTTAGCACGTAATGAAAATCAGATAAAAGATGCGGATGAAATCAATAAATGGTTTATTGACTTTACGGGAATACTTCATAAGATATTTCAAGATAATGATTTGCGTTTAAAGTTTAACTATAAGGATTACAGTTTCCGTATATTGTCCCATGGAAAGGAATTCAAATTTACGGAGCTGTCAGACGGCTATGCAGCAATATTGGATATTGTTGTTGATTTAATATTAAAGATGCAATCTAAAAACAGTCTGACAAGAGCATACAAAAAGAAAGGTATTGTATTGATAGATGAAGTGGAGACACATTTGCATTTGGAGATGCAGAAAATGATTATGCCAATTTTGACAAAAGTATTTCCGAACATACAATTTATTGTTACCACACATTCTCCTTTCGTGTTAAATTCTTTAGAAAATGCAGTAGCTTACGATTTGGAGCATCAAGAAGTTATAAGTGATTTGCCACAATACTCTTATGAAGCTTTGGCAGAAGGGTATTTTGGCGTATCTTCTGAATCAAGTTACATGAAAATGCAATTGGAAAAATTGGCAAATCTATTGCAGAAGGACAAATTAACTGATTCTGATAAGTATGAAATAAGGCTGCTCATTGCAGATTTGGATAAAGTTCCTGAGTCTGTTTCGCCCAACATAGTTGGAGATTATTTTGTTATTAAAACAAAGTATGCGTCGGTTATTAAATCTGTGTTGGCATGATAAGGGAAAAGAAAAGTGAAGAAGTCCCATTATCTTTGTCTGCTACAGCAAGATATGATGGTGAGGACGTGAAGAGACAATTGTTGGAAGACCAACATGAAAAATGCTATATTTGTGAACGAAAGTTAGGTACTGATTTTCAGATTGACCATTTTAAAAGTCAGGAAAATTATAGTAATCTTCGCCAGGATTGGAGAAACTTATTTTTGGCCTGTGGATATTGTAATGGGAAGAAGTCTGATAGGTTTGATAATAATATATCTCCTTTAGATGTAAATGTAGAGGATGAAATAGAGCAACGTATAGATTTCAATCATAATAAAGCATCTTTTAGGGCTGTAATTGATGATGAACAACACCGTAACACGGTAGAAATGCTATGTAGATTTTATAATGGTAAACAAAATAAACGCCTTATAAAAGAAGAACGTTTCTTTGATGAAGCTAAACAAGAAATGATTAGTTTTTTGAAAAAAGTTTATAATTATCAGATGGATTCTACACGTGAAAATAGAGATATCGTTGCAGAAGAACTATCTGTGGAAAAAGAAATGTTGGGATTTAAGTATTGGACTATTATTGATTGTCATCTGGAAAATGAGTTCAGAAATGAAATAATATGGAATAAGGTATGAACAATAAGATAACAAATAATATAAAACAAAGGCTCTCATTGCGTAAGCCATTGGCTGACGCTTTGGATGTAGTTGCGCGTTTGACGGGACAGCTTGATATAAATAACCGTCCTTCAGGTGACGCATATTCAGATTATCTGAAAGAGCAGCTTCAAAGAGTGCAATATGTTTGTCCGCAATGTAAAGATTTTGAACGTAACTTTCCTTCTTTTGCATTCTCGATAGCAACAGGCATTGGCAAGACTCGGCTTATGGGAGCCTGCATGGCTTATCTGTATCTTGCTAAGGGAATAAAACATTTTATGGTGCTGGCGCCTAATCTTACGTTGTATGAAAAGCTGATGAAAGATTTCGGCGACCCTTCATACGAAAAGTATGTATTTAAAGGCATATCTGAGTTTGTGCATAATGAGCCATATATAATAACCGGAGACAATTATAATATGGCAAGAAGCCTGTTCTCGGAAAACCAGATACAGATAAACATATTCAATATATCAAAGTTCAATAAAGACAGTAAGGTAGGTAAAAAAGGTGCGCCAAAGATGAGACGGTTGTCTGAATATTTAGGACAGTCGTATTTTGATTATCTTGCATCTTTGGATGACCTCGTTATACTGATGGACGAGGCTCACAGATATCATGCTGACGCATCGAAAAAAGCAATAAACGAACTGAAGCCTATTCTTGGTCTTGAGATGACTGCCACGCCAATAGATGAAAAGAATAAGCCTTTTAAGAATATCGTCTATGAATATAATCTGGCACAGGCATTGGCAGACGGGAAATATGTAAAAATACCTACTGTGGCAAAGCGCAGGAACTTTGAACGGAAAGGAATGTCTGATGATGAGCTTGACAAACTGAAAATAGAAGATGCAATAAGCATTCATGAGCATACAAAACTGCATCTTGAGATGTATGCAAAGAATAATAATCTGCCGGTGGTTAAGCCTTTTATTCTTATAGTTTGCAAGAGCATACAGCATGCAACAGATACATATAATCTGATTAAGAACGAAATGTTTGACGGCCGTTATGCTGATAAAACATTGCAGATAGACAGTTCGACAAAGAAAGACGAGGAAATAGAAGAACAGTTTGTTTCGCTTGAAAAGCCTGATAATAAAATAGAGATTGTTATTCATGTTAATATGCTGAAAGAGGGCTGGGACGTGAACAATCTTTATACGATAGTGCCGTTGAGAGCTGCTGATGCTCCCATATTGGTTGAGCAGCAGATTGGGCGCGGACTGCGCTTGCCTTATGGCGGTAAACGTACAGGTGATGCGGATGTTGATAAACTTACAGTTATTGCACATGAGAATTTTGAGGCTGTAATAGAGAAGTCAAAAGACCCGAATTCTGTTTTGAGTAAATTATCCTATGTTGAACTTGATGATGAAGATGTGTCTTCGGCTCAGGGTAAGGTCGTAAAAGCTGAAACAAAACTTGATTTTCAGGAGCAGCAGGAAATACAGAAGGCCAAAACAGAATATGAGAAGAAAAACGCAAAAGCTGTATTTGACGCTAAAAGGGCAGTATGGACAGTGATTCCAAAATTGAGTTCTACAGTTAAAAATGCTCAAGAATTGGCAAATCCTGAAACCATAAATGTGATAAAAAATCTGACTTGTAATGAGATAATCAAACGCTCTAAAGAAGTCAATCCGCTGTTTGCAGATGAATATGCCAAGCCTTTGTTGGAAGAAGTGGATAATGTTGTTAAGATTGTTGTAAAATTCTTTATAGACAATATTATCGAAATACCGAGAATGACTATACAGAAAGAGGCATATAAAGCAGAATATAAATGGTTTGACCTTGACACAAGAATGGGATATGATTTGCCGGCGTTGCGTGATGAAATCCTAAGAGTAAGTATTGGTGTAGGAGAGAAAACAACCGAAATATTGCAAGTTATTGACGGAAGAAAATTTGAACCTCCTGTAAATCAGATTGTTAATGCCTTAATTGATTATGATGAGATTGACTATGATGAAGCCTCAGAGCTGTTGTTTCACCTCGCGGAGCAGGCTGTGGATGCTATCTTAAACAATCTTGACAATAAGGATGATATAGCAAAGGTCGTTAATCAGTTTAAAAAAGCGATAGCATCGAATATCTTTGATCAGATGCAAAGGCATTTCGTTATGACGCCTTTAGGATATTTGAAACCTAAGGTGTTACCTTTTGCGGGAATTATCGAACAGCATTTTGTTGAGACAGAGGGATATGGGCGAGTAGATTATCGTGATATAGTAAAACCTTGTCTTGTCAAAAAATATATATTCACAGGATTCTTGAAATCGTATTATACTGAATGTAAATTTGACAGTAAGACAGAACTTGATTTTGCTAATGTACTTGAAACAGACACGGATGTCTTAAAATGGTTAAGACCCGCCTCTAACCAATTTAATATTTATTGGTGTAATGGCTCAAAGCGTTATGAACCTGATTTTATCGTTGAAACAAAAGATTGTATATACATGGTTGAAACTAAAGCAGCAAAGGATTTGTCAACTGATGATGTTCAAGCAAAGAAGAAAGCTGCTGAAGAATATTGTAAAAACGCAACGGAGTACACTTCTGCGAATGGTGGTAAGCCATGGAGATATCATTTGCTGCGACATGATATTGTTGACAGGAACAAGAGCTTTGAATATTTGATGACATTAAGCTGAAACAATTTAATTATGAATAATCAAAAGTGGTTTGCGTAGGTTATGCAATGCCACTTTTTTAAAATATAATGCTTTAGGTCTGTTTATAGATATATGCTTTTTAATCCCCTCGAACTCGAGGGGATTAAAGTTATTATTGATAGTAGGCAAAAGTTTTTTGTATTACGGAAAATTTTATAAATTTGCGACAGGCATTTTTCAAAAAATAATTGCATACTAAAGCTGATATCAGTATGCGTGTTTGAACAAAGGTTGTATATGACAATAAATAATTTGCTTAACGTCAAGTCTCGTGATGAACTGCGCGAATGGCTGATGCAGAATCATGATAAGGAGCCGGAATGTTGGGTGGTGGTAAAGCGTGGAAGACCTGTTGACGACGGCACGTTCTGGTATATAGATGCTGTAGAAGAGGCTATGTGCTTCGGATGGATAGACAGCACGACAAAGAAGCTGGCAGACGGGGTGACGGCACAGAGGCTGTGCCCGAGAAAGCCGCGCAGCAACTGGTCGGAACTGAACAAGGAAAGATGTCGCAGGATGGAACGGCTCGGACTGATGACAGATGCCGGCAGAGCCGTGTTGCCAGATATGACGGACAAGGGCTTTGTGATAGACGATGATGTAATGAAAGAATTGAAGTCGGACCCTGTGGTGTGGCATAATTTCTGTCGCCTGCCCGAGCTGTATAAGCGTGTGCGCATTGACACCATCCAGATAAAGAAACGTCAGCCCGAGCTGTTCAGAAAGCGGCTTGACAAATTTATAGAAAACACCCGAAATGGCGTTATGTATGGTGAGTGGAACGATAACGGCAGACTGCTGATGTAATCAGCGTATGTTTCCTTATAAGAGCGTCAAAAAAAGTTCTGCAAAAGGCATCCGCAATACAGAAAAAATCTATAACTTTGTCATCGTTGGTTATTGTTTATATAAAAGCATTGATTCCGGTTTTTGGGTGTTCTTTCTGGCAGACAATGACTTTAAAAAGTAGAAAGCGCCAGGGAGAATAAGGCCTATTGCAACTTGATTGGGATGAAGAATATAAAGGTTCCCTAATGTACTGAAGTATGGAAGAAAATAATATAATTATCTATACCGCAGCTGATGGGCTATTATGAATTTTTTAAGATATGAGTTATGAAAAAAATATTTCTACTTTTATATTTGTGTGTTATTCTCAGTAATATCGCCATATCACAGAACATAATGGATGTGAAACAATATTCATTTAGGTCATTAACTTATAATGATACACGTTCTTTCAGGATTGCTTTACCAGCTTCGGTTTATCCAAATGTAAAGTATAATGTGCTGTTTGTCCTGGATGCAGATTATACCTTTGATGTGATCGCTTCGACAGCCGTTTATTTACAGACCTTTGACTATATTCCTCCAACGGCAGTTGTAGCAATCGACTATTCAACTCCCGGAAATAGAAATGATGTAGGATACGACTTGTCCGGCAACAGTCTTGATTCAAGCGGAGAAATGTTTTATAAATATGTTAATACCGATTTGGCAAAGGAAATAGACAGAATTATTCCAACATCAGGTTTTAATACGTTAGTTGGCCATTCATATACGGCAAGCTATCTGAACTATTATATCGATGCAGGGAATGATAATATGACGTCATATATTCTATTCTCGCCTGAAAAGATGGAACGGATGCCTGGCTTTGAAACCAAGTACAAGACAAAGAGTCCGAGTGTCCGCATAATTACAGCTATGGATGATACTGAAGAAAGACAGACTTTTGGCCGGAATTTGTATGAGAACTTTCAGAAAATGAAATATGACGTTAAGCTTCACAGTATTAAAGCAGACCATATGTCTGTAATTCCGGCAGGGATTATGCAAGCCTTGACAAGCTTGTATGACAAATATTACAATATAGACAGTATATACGCTGCCATAGAACGTTCGGACTGTCCTTTATGGGAGACTTTTACAAGCATAAATGAAAATAACAGAACTCTTTATAAACAAGAATTACCAGTTTCAGGCTCATGCATTTCTGCTTTCTTGTGGACGGCCATTCAAAAAGACGAAAAAGAATCAATAGACAAATTACGCGTTTATTATGAGAAAGCCTTGGAAAATGAAAACTCTGATCCTAATGCATTAGGCGTTATGGGAGATCTGATGAATAAGCTTGGCTTATGGAAAGAGGCAGATTACTACTTGCAACGATGTCTGGACAGATATAAAAAATTGAAACAAGAACATGAAACACTGTATTGGAGAAGAGTGTACTCATTGAATGTTTTACCTAAACTCGGGCAATATAAAAAGGCATGGAAGATATTAGAAGACGGGAAAAAGATATATCCCGATGATAAAGCTATATTCTGTTATTATCAAGGAGTGTTATCAATAACAAACGATTTTCTTATAAAGAAAGGCATAGAACAATTGAAAATTGCACTGAAATATCCCGATGTACTGAAAAATAATTTTGTGAACTCGGATGAAGCAGAAGCTCTTTTGAAAAAAGGAATATCAAAGGAAAAAGGTGTAATGCCATAGATTCTACAATTGGATAAGAAAAATAAGTAAAATTACAAATGAATACGGGTAATCATGCTCCATTAATTCAGAATATTGTCAAGGTTTGACTAGACGTAAGAATCTAAAATCTTGATATATGGTTTTGATTTAAAAAAATAATGCTAACTTTGCAGTTAAGCATGCATTGGCTTGCGGAAAATCTTGAATTTAAGATAAAAATATGATAGAGCAAGTTTTGATAAAGAATTATAAGTCGATAAGAGACTTGTCGCTGCCGTTGAACAGACTTAATGTGCTTATTGGTTCAAACGGTGCGGGCAAAAGCAACTTTATTTCATTCTTTGAACTGATTAAGGCTATCTATGAACAAAGGTTTGGAAGCTATACGTTGTCAAAGGGTGGTATAGATAATTTGTTGTATCATGGAAGAAAGAAATCCGCGTCAATAGAAGGATTGATAGATTTTGATAATACCAATGCTTTCTTTTTTGAGATAAAGCCGGCACCGTCGAACAAAGGCTATCTTGAGAATACCGGCGACTATTTTAATTGTTATCAAAGCAAGATAAAAGATTATCCGCAGTGGAACAAAACGTTATGGGATTCTGCTGTGGAAGAATCTTCGTTGGCATATAACACTAAATGGAGAGCGGCCTATTTGAGGACATATTTAAAAAGTTTTATGGTGTATCATTTTCATGATACAAGCTTCACTTCTCCTATGCGTGGTGACTGCAACATAAACGACAATGAATGTCTGCGTGATAACGGCTCAAACCTGCCAGCTTATCTGTATTATCTGATGCAGAACGACGAAAAGGCTTTTCGCTTTATCGAGGGTGTCGTACGTTCCGTGGCGCCTTATTTTAAAGGCTTTAAGCTTCGCCCTGACGCCAACAATAATAACAAGATACGTCTGGAATGGGAGGAAAGAGACACGGATATGTATCTCGACGGATACAGTTTTTCTGACGGCACGCTGCGTTTCATTGCTTTGGCTACGTTGTTGTTGCAGCCGAAAAAGCCTGAGGTTATTATTATTGACGAACCAGAACTCGGACTGCATCCTGCTGCTATCAATAAGTTGGCTGAGATGGTGAAAAGTGCTTCTGTAAAGAGTCAGATAATCTTGTCTACCCAGTCGACAAATCTTGTCAACTGCTTTGATGTTGACGACATTATTGTGGTAGACCGTGCCGACAGCCAGTCGGTGTTCCGTCATTTGTCAGGTGATGAATTGAAAAAATGGATGGACGATTATAATCTCACTATCAGTGACCTGTGGGAGAAAAACATGATAGGAGGGCAGCTGTGAAACGTTTGTATATCGTTGTGGAAGGGCAGACAGAACAAGAGTTTGTCAACAGTCTTATTGCTCCATATTTGCAGAAATCTGAAATATATAGCGTCACGCCCGTTTTGATACGCACAAGCAGGAGCGGACGTGGAGGCATGGTTAACTATCAGCATCTGTATAATACTATAAAGATGCTGCTTGCGTCATCGCAGACAGACTTTGTTGTTACTACTTTAATCGATTTCTTCAGACTGCCTAATGATATGCCGAATTATGCAGAGTGTACGGCTGTTAATGATAAGACACAATGTGTTGAGGCTTTGGAAAATGCTGTTGATGACTCTGTGTGTGATTCGCGTTTCTTTTCTTACATACAGTTGCATGAGTTCGAGGCTCTTTTGTTTTCAAACAACAAAGGTTTTGAATTTTACTTTTCAGACGAGCATGCAAGTAAGACAGCCTCAATAATTTCTTCTTATGACAATCCTGAGAACATAAACTCTTCTCCTGAAGGTGCGCCGTCTAAACGGCTATTGGCAATAAAACCTGACTACAACAAGGTGCTTGAAGGCAATCTTATTGCACTGGAAGTAGGAATAGAGGCCATAATAGAAAAATGCCCGCGCTTTGCAGAATGGATGAATAGCATTGTCGAGAAGTGTAAAGATTAATTTTCTTATTCCCAATTATGTTGTGTAGGTCTTATGATTATCAAATTTTTAAAAAAATATTGGTGGGTAATACTGGCTGTTGTTTTAGCTCCACTTATAATAAACGTGCTTATATTGTGGCCTGCATTTTTTTGCTTTGTGGGTGAAGATACTGATTGGTTGGGATTCTGGGGTGCATATATTGGTACCATTCTTAGCAGTGTTATTGCTTTTTATGTCTTGCATAAGCAATTAGAGCAAAACCATACGGAGAATCGTAATAATCGGGAACTGCAAATATCAATTTTAGAATATCAGACAAAAAGTCAATGGCTTATTGAACTAAAATCAAAAATGGTTGATTTTTATAATGCTTTTAGCCAGAATGATATAACCATGCTGGGTGATTGTTTTGAAAGTTATGATAAAAAGGAATACATTAACAAAGAAATAAAGCGTATTTCAGATAAAATGAAAAATGCTGATTTTGCAAAAGGTCTGCTTTTCCCGAAAGATATTGATCATAATGAATCTAAATTTTTAGTTCGTTTACATGGATACGAAGATGAGTTCAATGCTTTACTTGAAGATTTGAATTGGTTGGCAATTTTGTTTGGCAATGATAAATTTAGAACAGATCCTACTTTTAGAAATGAGCTTACTCAAAGTTTTAAGAAAAAGGCTAAGCATATAATAATATAAAAAGTCAAAGAGTTTGGAATTTAATAGATTTGGGCGCAACCAAAATTTATATAAGTTCGATTGCAAACCAGAGAATATATGAAGGTGTCAAAATGATTTCTCCGGATGAAATTATTTTGATAATATCAGAATTAATTGACTATGAGCAAGAAAAGATAAACAAAATATTTAATAACAATGGCACAGAACAATAATAAAAATAAACTTGAATTAACTTGGATTGGCAAATATGACGAGCGTAAGCCGTTAGAGGCTTGAAAAAAGAAAATTCGTACGGACATCTGGAAACTGGAGTATTGCCCAATGGTAATATGTTGATTCATGCTTTATTCCTAATTGCCGTTTGTACTAATAATCTCAATAGGTACCTGTTTTTCTTGCCGTTATGGTTATATTAAATTACTTTTACCTATAATGCAAGTATTCGCACGTGGATAAAACTGATAAGATTACAATTTAAAGGCAATCATGCGTTGCCGGCATATGTATAAAATTATAATGACATGAGAATATTTATCGCAATACGATTTACTGAAGCATTCAAGTCTTCAATATTGGATGCACAGGACGGACTGAAGGAATATGGAGTAAGGGGCAACTATACGCAGCCGGAGAACCTGCATCTTACGTTGGCATTTATCGGCGAGACGGAAAGAGTGGAGGATATAAAGGCAGCTGTTGATGCCGTTAAGTTTGAACCGTTTGTAATCAGAACGGGCAAGATGGGATGCTTTAACGGCAGAAGCAGGGTGGTGTGGCTCGGCATAGAAGGCGAGGACAAGGTGAAGGCTATAGCGCAGCAGCTGAGACGAAATCTTGACCAACGCGGCATTGACTATGCAAAGGGTAAGTTCAGTCCGCATATCACCCTTGTGCGCCAACCGTCGGAAATGCCTCTTGACATCGACGTGGAGAGCGAAAGCATGACTGTAAGCAAGATTTATGTAATGAAGTCGGAACGGATCAATGGCCGGCTCGTTTACACTGCCTTGTAATTGGTTGATGATAAATCAGCGCAACTGAGCCTGAAGAATAGAGATGGAGTTTTGTAATATTAAAATTACGAACTGATTCATAATTATAATTTGATTGCAGTTACAGGTTGAATTTTGAAAATAGTTAAAGTTATTATGAAACTTAGACGCATAATATTATTTTATTTTGTATGCCTCGTAGGTGTTGTCAGTGCATTTGCCGCAAACGGCCATGAGATAAGATTTATTTATTGTTCTGACCTTCACTACGGAATAAAACGACAGTTTCGGGGAGAGAAGGTTGATGCCTATAAGGTTATTGGCGAGATGGTGAAGTCGTTTTGTCTGCTCAATAAAACAGATTTGCCCTCTGACGGAGGAGTAGGTGAGGGAGCAAAGTTTGGCGAGCCGGATTTTGTTGTGTGTACTGGCGATATATCGAACAGAATGCATGATGGTGTGTGGCAGGCATGCACATCATGGAGGCAGTTTGAAAAAGACTGGATAGAAACACTCGGATGTCCCTTATATCTTGTTCCCGGTAATCATGACATATCAAATGCCATAGGATATCCGAAGACTCTTACACCTGCCAAGGATGAAACAAGTGCAATAGAAATATACAATCATAACATGCCGGAATTTGGCAGTCAGAAAATTTCGTCTTTTGATTATACAGCCAATAAAGTTCATTACACTTTTATAAAAGACAATCTCCGGTTTGCCTTTGTGGGGATATGGCCGGACGGTTTTATGCGTAGTTGGTTAGACAGCATATTTAAAGATGATCCGGCAACATCCACAATACTCTTCGCACATGATCCGGTTGAGGCTGATGCCAAACACTTTACAAATCCTAACTTTCCGTATGACATAAACAGTAAGGATAAATTTGAAAACCTGTTGGGCGATACGTGTAGCGTAAATGCCATTGACATGAGGCCTGTTGGCAACTGGAACAGGCTGGAGAGGTTTTTTAAGTCTCATCCTCAGATAAAGGCATATTTCCACGGAGACTGCAACTATAATGAATTCTATGACTGGAAGGGCACGGAGGGAAGCATATCCTTGCCTGTGTTCAGGGTTGACTCGCCGATGAAGGGAGAGTTGTCGGCAGACGATGAAAGCCTGCTTTCATATCAGGTGGTATGCATAGATACAGAAAGCAGGGTCATAACAGTGAGGGAATGTCTTTGGAACAAGAATGGTAAGACCTCTGTAAATTGGGGCAAGATGAGGAGCATTTCATATTGATGATGTCAGCTAATGACATTATGGTCATTTATCTTTGATAAAAGCAGGTTTTAACCTATTACCCGCGTGAAAGATTATTGTTGCAGATATCTGCCGCTTCTGACAAAATCAACAAGTTGCTGTTCGTATTCTGCTTCGCCCTGAATGTAATATTTACGGCTGACACGCTGAAACTTCTCGTATATCTTTTCGGCCTTGCTGCTGTCTGCCTCGTGTATTATGGCGAGGGCGTATTGAACGCGCAGGGCTGAAGGACGGAAGACAGACTGCACTTGCAGGTATTTGCTGATTGACTTGTCCAGCAGCCTGTTGATGTCTTCAGGATAGTGGGGACGTATCAGCGTGAGGTAAATGCGCTCCAAGGTCAGTTCGTTGTGGTAGATAGTAACCATCCGGCTCATGTGCGGCTCGGCACGCTGCATGATGGCGTTGGCCTTGCCGAAGTCCATGTGCAGCATGGCTAACGATAAGTCGGACGAAAGTGCCATGACGTGTATGGGGTTGCTGAAGTTGATGTCGCGGTCGTCGCACATGTATGTCATGGCCTCAAGCCGTGATGTGTCGTTCTGCATAAGATATCCGATGAGGCGCATGGAGCGCAGAAACACCATTGTGGAAAACTCGTCTTTGTGAAGATTGAGCATGTTGAGACCGTCGTTGGGCAGTCCGGCCAGCTTGTTCGGGATGCCGTTCATGACAATGAGATACAGTCCGGAGATGATGATGCACAGCAGAAAGACCGTTGTGACGAGCGAATGATGTGCCGACGGCATGAACATAATGACAGATGCAATCACCGTGAGCAGAATGTTGGCCAATACGCCGCCAGCATTATATAGGGCTATGCCGAAGGGCGTGTCGCCGTTTTCGGGCGGCAGCATAAGACACTGGCCTGCGGCTCCGGCCATACTGAAGCGCGACAGACGGAAACGGCCGTCGCGACGGCTCAGGACAACGCCCATAGTCATAAACGACAGAAACTTCCAGCCGCGCGCCATGGCAGCAAGCATGTGGCCTGCTTCGTGGATGACGATGTGTATGATGAAAGATAATATGAAGAATATCGCTGCCAGGAGTATCGTGAGAAAGACGTCGGCGGCTGATATGTCGGCATGAAGCGCAGGCTTGATGATTTTGCCTATGACGAAACCAACTCCGAAGCCTATGGCTATTCCGCCAATAAATAATGCTGCTATGCGTAATGTCTTGTGGAGAAATGTCTTTTTTATGTTTCCCATGTTTCAGTGTATATTCTTTTGTCTGACTTATTTCGTTCGCGGCTCTGTTGCAAAAGAGCCATTGTTTCTGTGATGCTGACGGCAGCGGCATATCATTATGCTGCAAAGATAGCGTAATAAATTTAAGAAATAAAACGGAAGACGAAACTTTTGTACAGCAGTAACAGAGATGTAATGTAATTTGGTCATTAGACCGCACATCTCTTTTTCAATTTTGTGCATTAATGTTTTCAGCCCCGTCTTATTGTTTGCTTTTTCTTGACATAGCCCGTTATATCAAGAAAAATCTTACGAAAATCCGCTTAATGTAAAGCCAAAATACAGACCGGATTATAATAAGATTTGTATGAAAAATAGGGGCTGTGCCTATTTTGCGCACAACCCCTATGAAAACTATTTGTGAAATTGTTATTTAACGACAAACTTCATTATATTTACGTTACCGTCGATGTAAACTTTAACGATGTAAACACCTGCCGGAACATTGCCGAGGCTGTAACTGCCTGGAGCAACCTCGGTGGCAGCGACTGCCATTCCGCCTGTTGAGAATACTTCGATGTAGTCGTATTCTCCGTTAACAGTAATAGAGCGTCCGTCAGCAGAGATGTTAAAGCCGCCATTCTCAACAGAAACAATGCCACTAGCGTCAACAGAGAAGTCGATAGTGCTCATTTCTGTCTTTCCTGAAGTGTAAGATGCTATCACGCCTGCAGTGTGATTGCCTGCACTAAGGTTTGTGAACGTGTATGTAGTAGCATCTTGTTGAGCAACCTTATTGCCGTCAAGGTAAACCTCATATAAACCGTCTAAAGAAGGAGAACGCAGAGACGGAGATTTATAACCTGTATTTCTGCTTATGTAAGCTGGTGCAGCCAATGCATCTGCGAGTCCGTAGCGTACATCGTCAATGCGGAATACGCGTTTTTGGTCTGATATGCAGCGTATTGCCACATATTTGGCTTCTTTTGGTATGTCATATGAATATTGCATCCAATAGCTCTGTGCCTCAGTTGCCTCCTGTACCTTTACAAAGCTTTCCGGCTGCATGTCGGTTGTTGAATACAGAACCTCAAAGTTTTCAAGATAAGAATAGTCTGCGCTTGCAGCATAGAATGTGAACTTGAAGTCTTCCTTGAAGTAGAGCTTAGGAGTGATCATCCAGTCGTCATTAGAGTCTCCATAAGAAGCCCATGCTGTCTGGCATTTGCTTCCGTTGTATGGTGCAAGATAAGATATATCTGTAGATGAAGGCGTAGTAGCGCTCTGGTTGAAAACCATGTATGCCATAGGCTCAAATATACCCGGCCATTCATATCCCATGAGTCCGCCAGTCTCGCAACCATCGCCGTCGATATACTGCCATCCGATAGCGCCCGGAGAGTTTATTGCGAAGTCTTCATGGCTTTCAAAGTCATCAAAGAACACGTTAGGATAATTCCACATAAATACGCGCTCATTGCCGTTGGCACCCTCCTCAATTATCAGGTTGTAAGGCTTAACTCTATTTTCAGTGATGTTATATGCAAATTCGTAAGAGTCGTCAGTGCTTACATTTATCTTATCAGTATGCGTGTTGAAGCCGTCGAGGACGATGCTCATGTCATAGACGCTCTTCCATACATTCTCCAACACAACGACTCCTGCATCATCGGCAGTGCCTGTGTACTGGTGAATTCCGTCTGAAATAACGACATGTGCGCCGTAAGCCTCATTTTCAGGAGTATCTGTAGTTATACGGAATGTAAGATCTGTGTTCATTTTATTTCCGATAGTGTCTGAAACAGACGCTGTTGCAAGATAGCCACCTGTGTATACGGCTTTTACCGCATAAGCGTAAACGCCTTGTTCCATGCTTTGCCAGTTTGTGTCTTCATAACTGCGTGCCTGCTGATTTTCAGAAAGCAACTTCCAGTTTGCCTCGTTGGCAATGTCTGATGACTTCATTCTGTAGACATTATAGCGTATGCGGCTCTGCGGAGTCTTCATCATTAGAGATTCATCAAGATTAGGCTGAACATCACAGTCTCTTGACTCAAGCTCAACGTAAGTAGCGTTGTTGTCAGCGCTGTTTCTGTATACGAAACGTTTAGTATTGTTTGCAGCAGACTTGAATTCTGTAGAGTCTTCAGGCACTGTGAACGGAGCGGCTATAGGACGAATGAGGAAGTTGTTGTGGAATCTTTCGTCAGCCTGTCCTTCAAGATAAAGATACTCTCCCGTAGTATAATCAGCAGTGAAGCAGTTTACGCCTTCCACGAAAGGATACTTCTCTTTGTCTCCGGCACCGTCAATGCCGACAGTCATGCCAACGTAATTAGAGTTAGATATAGCCAGATAATAGCCGTTGGGGGCGTCTACTGGAGCTGGCAGTGTGTATGAGTTCCACTGTCCGTCTGTAGCCTGTACATAGGTGTTCTGGTAGAGCAACTTGTCGGTTGGCTCTCCGTTTTCGTCAAGATCGAAGATGTTCAGACGTACGCTGTACATACTAGAAGCTGAGTTGACAAAGAATTCTACTCCGTGTATGCTTGAAGGTTCGCGTTTTACAACACCGAACATCGAATTTTCTGTTGCAGTTCCAATTCCAACTGATGTGGTCAGGGTTCCGTCGTCAATGCGCTGCAATACTGCGTCGTTGGCAGGAGCGTTCCATGTTACATTAGCAGAGGTTCCGTCTTCAATGACAGTAACCTTGCCGGCCGGCTTCTGGTTGTCAAGAAGTGTTATTGTACCAAGGTCTGTGTCGCTTTCAACTCCAAAGTTCTTAGTTCCCTCGAGAAGCTTATTCTTTGTTATACTTACAGCGTAGTTACCGTCTTTGAATACGTCAGCAAAGCTGAATGTTCCGTCAACGGCTGTTTCTGTCTCTTTGTTGTCGTATCCGCTCAGAACCACCTTTGCACCTGCTACCGGTTCGCCAGCAACATCTACAACAGTACCGCTGATCTTGTATGTAGGCCGTGCGGTCATTTCGATGTCGCATTGAGTAACATTGTGTTCGGTTACTGATGCTGATGCTGATGCATTTTCATATCCTAAGGCCTGTACGTCTATATTGTAGTTTCCTTCGGGGAGATATTCCAGACGGTATTTGCCTTCATTGTCTGTAACAGATTTAAATTCTCCGCCATTAGTGATGACTGTTGCTCCTGCTACGGGTTTGCCGTCACAGGTTATTATACCCTCAACATACCCTTCGTGGTCCTCACTTACCTGTATATTGCCGACACTCAGCTTATAGTTTGCGTAATATGTGCGGTATAAGAAACCGATGTTGTATTCTCCTGTAGCTTTAATCTCAGGAAGATTTGCGCGCAGGCTTACAACATGATCTGATACGATTTCAAACTGGTTGATGCTGTCCTGTGAAGCTATGTCTGTTCCCTGTCCGAATGATACGGCCAGTGTCTCCGTTACTTTATTGCTTCCGGGCAATGCATCGAATGTAACCTTATATCTCTTGCCTGCTTCAAGCTTTACGCGCGGTGATATCAGCCAGTCGGCAGCTGCAATTTCGTCATAATTATATGAGCAGATAGCTCCTTTTATAGAACCGTACATGCCGTCAGACCATTTCCATGTGTCATAATTGCCGTTAGCGTCTATAGTTGTCCATAGCTTGAACTCGTCGACATTGTTAAATTCAAAGGTAACAGGGCTTGTGTATGCTGGTCCGAGGATAACAGTCTCTGACCTTACGCTGTCGCCGGTGGCGTTGTCTGTATGCGGAACTATGGCATAGGTATATCTTCCCATTTCTGTCAGAGTCTCGTCTGTGAATGATGTCTCTTTTATTGCTGTAGCAACCTTTTCGCCTTCAAGACTGCTGTTCTTAAATCTGATAACATCATAATTCAGAGTATTTACGTCGATATATGAGCTCAGCTTGCCCTCTGTAGGCGCTGTCCATGACAGCTGTCCATTGTTGCCGTCAGCAATAAGCTTGATGTCGGTAACTCCCAGAGGATCTCCTTTTCCTACATATGAGCCAACGCTGGCTCTGTCTCCACGGCCAATGCTGTTTCCGGGGACAATTCTGTATGTGTAGTATCCGCGTTCTGTGATGTTGTTGTCGGTCCATGTCTGATGGCCGCCTATTGTCGGGTTGACTATAGAGTCTACTTTCACGCCGTCTCTCAGCACAAGCACATAGCTAAGTTCCTCGAGTGTGCCTCCTCTGCCATATGTCTTTGACGGGTTGTCCCACTCAAGTGTTGCTGTGAGCGCACCATTTTGGCCTCTTGTGATGCTCAGATTTTGTACCTTTGCCGGAGCGCTGGCTTCAGCAACTGTAAATGGTACGGATATACCCATTAGAGAAGATTCCTTGTTGTCCTTAAACTTCGCAAATGGAGTTACATGTGCTGTTTTCGTGTCAATCATGACTGCATCGTAAATCCATGATGATGTAGACCAATTATAAGTGGTGAATCTTAGATAAAGTTGTCCGCTGTCGTTGTCATAGAACAGGCAGTCACCACTATACATGAAGGCATCACCTGGGTTATAGTCAAGTGTTCCTATATATTGGCATTCGCATGTGTGCTGATTAATTTTGTATAAAGAGCCCCAGTAGCTTATGCCATACATTTCTCCGTCATAGGTAGATGTCATCACGTGCATGTGTTCTTCTATGTCTGATGCTTGTGCAGCAGAATTGATGACGTCATAAGTTAAGGTTCCTACATTTGTTATAGTACCGGTTTCGAGGTCAAGCTTAACAAGACCGTCGCCACCGTTGAAACTGTTAAGGCCATACATCGTTCCGCTCTGATAGTCATACGAAAAGTTGCTTACTGCTTGTCCGTTATTTACGCCACCGTAATCAGCAATCTGTCTCTGTGTTTTACTTTCCATGTCAAAAGCCCAAAGACCGTGGACTTTGATACCATTATAATCTTGTTCGTATTCAAAATAATAATAGGTGTTGTCAACAATCTGTCCGCCACAGACCATATTGTAGGTCATTGTTTGAAACAGACTTACGTTTTTGAGGGTATCACTCAATTCAAATGTATAGATACCTTTGCCAAACTCTTCGTTGTCTGATAGTGCATAAACTGTCTTGACATCTGAAGCAAAAGTTTGACATAAGACTCCAGATAACACGCAAAGCGATGTCACAAGATAATAATGTAATTTGCTTTTCATGTGTTTAAAATTTAAATTAATACTATATCAGTTAACTGATTTTTTCAATACAAAGATAAATAAAAAACATTGTTTGTTGTAACAAAATGTATAAAAAATGGCCGCTGTCAGTTTTTATCTATATACTTTTGAGCGTTGTAGCTGAAAAAATGTGATATTTTGCTATCATGAAGTCATCTTAAATTAGTAACTTTGCAAACAGTTAAACGTTAAAAAAAATAGAACTATGAAAAGATTATTGCAATTTTTATTCTTTGCTTTCATCTATGTCATGACAATGGAAGCAGTGCCGGCATATCGTGGTGCGATAAATGCTTTGCAGCCAGACGGAACAACCATCACTTTTTATATAAATGGTGATGAGCATTGGCATCAATGCATAAGCACTGACGGATATCTGCTCAAGCAGGACAAGGACGGAGGATACAGGTATGCAAGCTTGACAGATAAAAATATGCTGACAATTCAGGATTCGCCTTTGGCGCATAATCCAGATATGCGCTCTCTTACAGAAATAAGATATGTAGGCAAGCTGAAAAAAGCAACAGAATTGATAAATAATATATCAAGGCCTGACAGAATGAATAAGGCAATGAAGCAGAATAGCAGCAACTCTCGTTTTAAAGTGGGAAATTATCCTACTATAGGAGAGGGACGTTGTCTTGTACTTTTGGTAGAATTTGCAGATAAGGATTTTTCTCTTGACAAGGACTTTCATGACCGTATGCTCAATGAAAGCGGATTTAGCGACAATGGAGCTACAGGCTCTGCGAGAGACTATTACATTGCACAGTCAAGTGGGGTATTCGTACCACATTTTGATATCGTAGGTCCTATAAAACTATCGCACAATACGGCATATTATGGTAGTGACAGTTTTATGACAACTGATCAAAATGCAGGCCTTATGATAAAAGAGGCATGTCAGTTGGCAGACTCAGAATATGAAATAGACTTTTCGCAATATGATGGTGATGGTGACGGAAAGGTGGACATGGTATATGTTATTTATGCAGGTTATGGGCAGCATGCCGGCGGCGGCTCTAATACAATCTGGCCACATAAATATCTTTTGTCTGCATATAACATAAATTTGAATCTCGATGGCAAGACGGTTGATACGTATGCCTGCTCGTCTGAACTTTTCGGCAACAGTGGTGTGCAATCATCAGGTATAGGCACCGTTTGTCATGAATTCAGCCATGTGCTGGGACTTGCGGATCATTATAACACATTAGATGCCACGGATTATAAACTTGGTTCATATGATATAATGGAGTATGGCCCTTATAATAATGACGGCAAGACGCCTCCGTCATATAATGCATTTGAACGTATGACTTTGGGCTGGCTGACTCCTGTAGAGTTGACTGAACCTACCGACAATGTTACGATGGGGCATCTGGCAGAGACAAACTCTGCATATATACTTACGACAAGCAATGAAAATGAATTCTATCTTATGGAGAACCGTCAGCAGCAAGGCTGGGACAGATATATCCCGTCAGGAGGACTTATGATAACGCATGTTGACTATGATGAAAAAATATGGAATAACAATAGTGTTAACGACGACACATCACACCCGAGATTCCATTTAGTTCCTGCAGATAATCATCTTGCGTATAATGCGGTTGCCGGTGGTAATACTGAGGAAAAGGATTTGTATCCTATTTCGTCTAATAACAGTTTTACGGACATTTCAACTCCGGCAGCACAGCCATACACGGGGGAAACTTTAGATAAATGGATTACAGACATAAGTGACGATAACGGGACTATTGTATTTAATTTCATGTCAAATCATCTTAAAACGCCAAAAAATATCAAGGCAGATGTAAATAGCAATGATAGTTTTACGGCATCTTGGGATATGGTTGAACATGCAAGCAGCTATGTGGTCAACCTTTATAAGTTAGGATATAAATCAGAACAGAAGGTCGCTTTGCAGGAAGGTTTTTACATGATGACATCAGGAACTTCTGAATCAGCAAATTCTACAGATATAAGTGAAAGTATTGATGATTATGTAACTGAAACTGGCTGGACAGGAAGTAAGGTTTATCAGGCAGGCGGCTGGTGTCAGATTGGAAATGTTTCAGAAGGTGGTATGCTCACCACACCTGTGTTGAATCTTAAACGATATGACGGTAATTTCGCGGTGGCAGTAACGGTAAAGGCTGCTTCTGGTGAAACGCCTGTTTTCAGCGTCAGCGCAAATGGAATGAGCGGCAAGACAAGAATAAACAGCGTATGCCGTACATACTTGTTCCGTTTCAACAATGGAATATCAAAAACACCTGTTAGTTTTGCCACTAATTTAGGACGTGCCATAATAGATTCTATAACAATTGTAAGAGGCGAAGACGAGGGATTGTTTGCTGACGCCAAAGTGGTTGAGGTAAGCGGCGAACCTGAAGTAATTGAGGGTGAAGTTGAAGATACAGACTTCCTGCATACAGACACTGTTACAGTTGATGGAGTGAAAGAGCTTTATTATACGTTCAAGAATCTGGAGCAAAAATCATATTATGCATTTGCCGTAAAAGCTGTAAGCAGTGATGCAGAATCGGCATTCTCTGAAGAAGTGGTTGTTTATACAGACGAGTCATCGGCTATAACGATGCCCGATAATGATAAATATGGTTTAGACAATGCACCTGTAAGTATTTTCACCATCGACGGAAGAAAGGTTGAAAATATGAACGTTCCCGGTATTTATATTATTAAGAAAGGAAATTCTGTTAGAAAAGTAGCGACATATTAACCCTAAATATTATGAACATGAAGAAGAATGTTATTATTGCATGTACGGCCTTACTGCTTGCATGCAGTGCGAAGGCACAGATTACTTATTTTAGCACAGGGTTTGATGAAGGCATGCCGTCAGCTTTTACTTTGCATGATGTTGACGGACGTACACCATCAACGGATATGCAAAACCTCGGATTTGCTGTTGGTGTTCCATGGGTTGTATACGAGGAGGGTAATGACGGCAATATGGTGGCATGCAGTACGTCTTGGTATAAAAACGCAGGAAAATCGGACGATTGGATGGTGACAGGGGCCATAGCAATAGAATCTGAAAAGACAGTGCTTTCATGGCGCTCGAGGGCTAGTGACAAAGATTATCGTGACGGGTATAAAATATACATATCAGAAAAAGGTACTGCAGTTGAAGACTTTGACAAGTCAGCGCCTTTGTTTGAAGTTTCAAAAGAAAGCTACAGCTGGACTGAACATGTTGTAGATCTTTCGGCATATGCAGGAAAAACAGTATATATAGCTTTTGTTAACGACAGTCAGGATAAAAATTGTCTTTATGTCGATGATATCTTTGTTGGTGTGGAGTCTAATATCGGATTGACGACAAATCTTGGACGTGTGATACAGCAATATGGTGATGTGGCAGTATCAGGACAAGTTTTTGCAACAGGAGAAAAAAGCATAACATCCTATAAAGTAGGGTATAGAATTAACGGTGAAACTTATGAACAGGAATTTGACGGGACACTGGAGCCCGGCAAAAAGACAGATTTCACCCTTGACAAGAAATTTAATATCTCGCGTAATCAGACTTCTGAATATGAGGTATGGATAAAGAGCGGCACGGACAGCACTGGCGTAAAAGGGCGCGTGTCTGCATATCCCAGAAAACTTGTGTCAGAAGAGGTTACCGGAACATGGTGTGGTTATTGTGTAAGAGGTATTGTTGCAATGAAAGAGATGAACGAAAAGTATCCGGACTCATTCATAGGCATTGCTATTCATTGCAGTAGTGCAGCATGGACAGATGCGATGTCATTTGGTGTTGAAGACTATCATGACTTGCTTTTCTCAAAATGTAATCTTTCTGGGTATCCTCGTTGTGTGTATAACCGAAATACAATGTATTCGATTGATCCGGGAGATATGGAAACATATTATAAGCAGATTATGGATAATTCGACAAATAATTGCGGTATACAGCTTAATGCTTCGTATGACGAGGCTACAAATGAGATTACTGCAAATACGGACATTTATTTTGCTGCAGACATAGATAAGGCTGATTATCGTCTGGCATACGTTCTCGTTGAAAACAACGTACACCGTACCAATGAAGACATTGGTGTTCCGGAAGGAAAACCGACAGGATATGAGCAGAATAATTATTATGCAGATAACGCAATGGGAGAGATGGGCGGATTTGAAAACCTTCCGTCAACGATTCCTGCAGATCAGATGTGGTATAATGATGTGGCAAGAACAATATATCCTGATTATAATGGTGTATCTGGAGTTATACCGGAAATAATAAAAGAAGGAGACCATTTTTCATATTCATGCTCTTTTGAGATACCAAAGAATGTGCTTGAAAAGAAAAACACAGAGCTTATAGTGTTGTTGATAAATAAGAATGGAATAATTGATAACGCCGATAAGGTAGCCATTGATGGACTTACAACCGATATTTATACAGTAAGGTATGATAATGTCGCAAATGAAGATGATGCGTATTATAATGTTAATGGCATGCGTGTGAATTATCCAGGTAAAGGTATATATATTCACAAGGGTAAGAAAATCTTAAAATAATAATGCCATTGTTATATTTGAATAACTGAGACGTATTTGTTGTAAGGCACTATAGAATATTTGTCCATTTATGCAAAATATTTTATAGTGCCTTTTTTATTATAGTGCCGGATTGTAAGTAAGATGTTATATCTTGCGTATGAAATCATCAAGACTTTCTCCGTGCTGTAAGCCGAGTTTTTTTCTTAATCTGTAGCGATTGCTGTTAACACTGTCTGGACTTACAGACAACATACCGGCTATCTGTTTTGCTCTTATGCCAATTCTGACATACGCACATAATCTTAAATCGTTTTCTGTAAGTTCTGCACTTATCTCTTTCAACTTTACAAAGAATCCAGGATGAACAGAGTCAAAATGAAGCTTAAAACGAGACCATTCGTCATCATTTTTAAGACTGTCGCCAATGACACTATTAATTTGCTTGACATACTCCGTTGGTATCAGGTTTTGCTCTGAATATCGTTTTGTTATGTCACTTATCTGTTGTAACACTTCGTTCTTGTTTGCTAAAAGTAATGTTGATGAACTTATTTCGCAGTCTTTTTGTTTTATGTCTCTTTCAAAATTTTGTCGGTTTATACTGTAAATAAGTGATTCTTGCTGTAAGCTGTTTCGTAATTCTCGGTTTTCTATCTTCCTTATTTTATAGCGTTGGTATAAATATACAAATACAGATACGGCGACAAGTATTAAAATAATTATAGATAGAATCATAACGTACATTAATGTACGGTTTAGCTCGGCATCTTTTTCTAGTAGGTTTATTCTGTCGTTGCTTCGCGCGATTGCCTCTCTTGCCTTAGCCTTGGGCAGGTCCTGATTTCGTATCTCTGTTTCTCTTGCTTTATATTCGTTCATGTATTTCTCAAGGTACTTGTATGCTTCATCTTTTTTACCAAGTTTGTCTGATACCTTCCATAGCATTTCATATATTTCGGTTAGAAACTGTTCTCCCTTTAACATTTCTGTAATTTTTTCTTGCTCATGAAGCAATGTCAAGGCCTCTGAGTATTTCTTTTGCGCATATAGAACCTTTATGTGGTTAATATTATATAGCGTGGTAAAAATAAGATTTCCGTAAGCATTCTTTTCCAAAATGCTTAATGCATGGTTATCATATATAGCTGCGCTGTCAATTTGGTTCTTTTCGAGGAAAAGCATGCTTATATTCGTTAATGCTTGAAATGTCATACCCCAGTCTTTTTTGCCACTTTCAACAGATTTTTTATATAGTTGTAACTTTTTTTCTCCTTCAGCAAAGTAAGCTTGAAAAAAATATATTCTGTTAAGAGGAAATTTTACTTTTTCATATTCTTTGCCTGCAAGCATAAGTGGGCTTTTGGCGTTTTCAGGATCGTTAATATCTAAATATAATTGTACAAAAAGTAAATATACATTACCGAGAAAGTAATGATCTTCGTATTTTTGAAAAACAGGTATGGTTGATTTTAGCAGGTTATATGCTTCTAGATATCTTCCGTAGCGTTCATAGTTTCCTGCCAATTGGTAATTAATGCATGCCATGTCGTAGTCATAGTTGATTGAACAAAGCTTTTTTGCTTGCTCTAATAAAGGTATGCATTGTTGGGCCGATGCATTCATCTGTATAGTCCTGGCTTTCCAAAATAAAGCTCGGGCTTTTAATTGTTTGTTCCCTTTTTCCTCAGCAATTTTATATAGTTTGTCAAGGTCTTTTATTTCTATTTTAACACGATTGTTTTCAAAATCCATGCGACATAATTTACTTGCAATGGAGTCAAATTCTTTATCAATAGGCATAAAATTATACTTTTGTCCTTTAGCATAAAGAGGTAATATAAGTAATACAATCAGAAAAATATATTTAACGTAAAATCTTTTCATGTTATTTTAATTTATTTGTCTGAGACGTATAAGATTCATATAAAAATATGTTTTTTATGATGACTGCAAATGTACATAAAATATATGATTTTGTAGCCAAATTAGAAATTAAATAAGATCGTATTAAAAAATGATGCATTATGAATTGTAAGACAAAATGAAAGTATTTAATCATGATTCTAGTTCTTGTGTTAAATACTATGATTTGTTTCTGAAAAAATGAATAACTTTAGTTCACATAAGGTATAGTTTTTATGTTTGATTTTATTTTTTATCACCTTGTTAAAGTTGGCGTGCTTCTTAATTCGTTCTTTATTTCCGGTATCTTTTAAGTGTGAATACTTTATCTGTAGTTACAGAGAATGTTATTGACAAAATAATAAATTAATTACAATAAAAGTCTATTTTCTTGCCGTTATGGTTATATTAAATTATTTTTGCCTGTAAATACAAATAACTGTACATGGAAATGTCATCTGTAGCTGTTCAAAAAATAGCTTGACAAATTTATCGAAAACACCCGAAAGGGGTTATGTATGGTGAATGGAACGATAACGGCATAAATAATTATCTAAAATTATGAGAACAACAATATTATGTATTTTGCTTTTCTGTGCTTATGCGCTTGTCGCAAAAGCGCAGAAAATAGAACCAGAGGTGAATGAGAATGTTGAACTGATGAGCATATTGGCGCGCATGGCCGGATATCCTGAATATAAGATGGATATGGCAGGGCAATATATAAAAGACATGGATGAACATTTTAAGAGTCAGACGATGCATCCGGCTGTGCAGTATATGAAAGAACTCAGAAACAAGTACGGCATATCTTTTGATGCCGTGATGTCGATGGCGATACATCTTAATAATCAGAACGGCACGTTCTCGCTGATAGACGAAGAAGTGCCGACGCTTGAAAAGAGATGGGGCAAGGTGGACAAGACGGAGTTTTTGACACAGCTCGGCAACTTTTATAAAGACTCAAGGTTCAACGACTTTTTCAATGCACATAAAGCCCTGTATGAAAAAGGACTTGAGGCTTATCGTGAGAATGTGATAAAGTATCTTGATACAAGTTGGTATTCTGCCTTTTATGGTAAAGAGCCGCAGGAAATATTTTCTGTGATTATTGGCTTTTGTAACGGCGGTGGAAACTATGGAGTTAACAGACACGTAAGAGGCAACAAGAAAGAAGTGTTTGCCGTTGTGGGCTATTATGTTGACAAGGACGACAGGCCAATGTACAGCAAGGATTATCTGCCTACGCTTGTGCATGAATTTAACCATTCCTTCGTAAATTATCTGCTTGATGAAAAACGATATCCCAGCCATGTGAAAGATATGGAACAGGCGGCAACAGGCATATTTGAGCTGTCTAAATGGGCAATGGCGAAGCAGGCATATGGCAATTGGAAGACAATGATAAACGAATCGCTGGTGCGCGCAGCCGTAATCTGTTATATGTTGGACAATGATTATAAACCGGAAGAAGTGAAACAGGAGTTGTCGGAGCAGATTCAGCGCAACTTCAGATGGATGCCTGAACTGGTGAGTCTGCTGAGAAAATATGAGAAGAAACAGCATAAATATGGCAACTTTGAGAACTTCTATCCGCATGTCATAACCTTCTTTTCGGATGTGGCGAAAAAGGAAAATGAGCAATTCAAGGTATTAAACTGAAATCGGTAATTATGCCGTACATAGTTTTATAAATTTTGTGCATTAATGGTTTCAGCCGTTATGTTGTTTTTATTGGCGCAAGGTGCTAAGGGAAAACGAAATTCAGCGCTAGCTAATTAAAAATTAAAAGTGAAAAACAAGTGCATGTGGTTCCCATTCGCAAGCACTATGTTTGGTATTGTGCCGGCTGATTTGCAATCTGCCGGAATTGAGTATCAGAACCGAAGGTCAGCGCAGCTAATTTTTTAATCCGATTACTTTCTATTTCTTGTAGTAAAACATTGACTTGACTAACGTCGAACTTCGTTTTCAGCGCAGCTAATTATGAAACGCTGTTCGGCGTTAGCCAATTATAAAAGTGTCTGCAAAAAAATTGACGAAGAACCGCTCAATGTAAAAAAATACAGACCGGATTCTTATAACGATTTGGCTTTAATGTAAACCTAAACTCGGCATAAGAAAAACGTATCAGCGGCATAAATGTGCAGGCTGGAATGTTGACTGTAGTTGACAGCCATAAATACCGGCCTGTTTGCCAGTAAAAACTGTGCCGTTTCCGCATCAAAAGTGGCCTGTTTTTAGACCGTAAACGATAGGTTAATGATTTGAAACATATACTCGTTGTTTTGCTTACAGTTTTCTTTATGGAGGTTCTTTCTCTGATTGTTTCTTAACGAAGAATATGTGTTTTCCTTTCAGTTTTTTTGTCTTTAAATTCTATGAGGCTTTTTATGCAGGCTTATATGGATGAGAACATTTGTGGCAGTTTTGTTTTATTGCCGTCAGAAAATAAGTACGGATGTTTTTGATGAAGAATAAAAAAATATTATCTTTGCAGTTAGACAAGTAAGGGCGGAAAACCCGTACATGTCATAACGGCGTGCTGAAAGGCTTACGGCATTATGCCGGACAAAAACGGCAGCACACAGTTGACGAAAAGGGGCGGGGATGGACAGATGTACTAAGGAGCAGCGGCACAAAAACATGGCCGCCATACATTCGGCAAACACAAAGCCGGAGATGATAGTCAGGAAGTATCTGTTTTCACGCGGATTCAGATACAGGCTGAATCATCCGCGCCTGCCGGGACATCCCGACATAGTGCTGCGCAAGTATCGCACGTGCATCTTTGTGAACGGCTGCTTCTGGCATGGACATGAAGGGTGCAAGTATTTCAAGATGCCAAAGAGCAACGTTGACTTCTGGGCAGCCAAGATAAACCGCAACAGGCTGCGCGACAAAAGGGTGCAGCAGGAGCTGGCCGCCATGGGATGGCACTGCATGACGGTGTGGGAGTGTGAGCTGAAGACAGACAGGCGTGAACAGACGCTGACGTCGCTCGAATACACCTTGAACCATATATATCTTGGCGACCGCACCGTGAGATACTCTCTGCCGGAAGACGACTGCGGCATGATGGCTGCAGAGGCCGAGCCTGAATATGGGGCGGCGGATGATGACGACGGGGCGATGATATAACGCATAGAATTAACAGCTAAACCGGAAACAAGAAAATAAATCTTTACAACTGTATGAGTTAAAAAACTAAATAGCTTACGTTTTAAGTGTAGAATTTGCTAAATTTGCGGCAGAAACAAGTATTGTGTAGATGAAAGATTTTGCGGCTATAGATTTTGAGACGGCCAACGGCGAGCGCAGTTCGGTGTGCAGCGTGGGCGTGGTGGTTGTGCGTGACGGTGAGATTGCCGACACGTTCTACTCGCTTATACAGCCCGAGCCAAATTATTACACCTATTGGTGCAGCAGAGTGCATGGCCTGACGCGCGAAGATACCGAGGAGGCACCGGTGTTCAGCGAGGTGTGGAAGCAGGTGGAGCCGCTCATTGAGGGGCTGCCGCTGGTGGCCCATAACAAAGGCTTTGACGAGGGCTGCCTTAAAGCCGCGTTCAAGGTTTATCAGATGGATTATCCCGACTACTGCTTTTACGACACCCTTGCCGCTGCCCGCAGGGCTTTTCCCTGTGCAGAGAATCATCAGCTGCATACTGTTGCTGCCCTTTGCGGCTACGACCTAACGATGCACCACAATGCCCTTGCTGATGCCGAGGCCTGTGCATGGATTGCAAGAGAGATATTGTGATACTGCAATGTTGTGGCACATATACTGAGAATGAATAAAAGACGGAGTAAGAAAACAAGTCGAGTGTGTAATTGCTAAACAAAGAAGAAAAATGAAACCTATTGTAGCCATAGGAGATGTTCACGGTCTTGAAAAATGGAGAAGCATAGTTGATGAGCACGAAGACTGCACAATCGTGTTTCTGGGTGACTATCTTGATCCGTATGAATACATTACGCGCAGGCAACAGCTGGACAACCTGCGTGACATCATAGAACTTAAGAAGCGGCGCATGGACGACGTGGTGCTGCTTCTTGGCAACCATGACCTGCATTATTTCTGCGACAGGGCTCTGCCCGGCTCGCGCTACGACTTTCAGATAGAGAGGTTTGCCGAGGCTATGTTCAACGCCAACATAGAGCTGTTTCAGTATGCCTATCAGCAGGGCAACCGGATATTTACGCATGCCGGCATACAGCACAGCTGGTTTGTAGACGACTTTAAGGGCGACCTTACTCAGCCTATAGCGCATCAGCTGAATAATCCCGAGTCAGTCCAGTTTAACGCCATGTTGCGCCTTGGGCATGCCAGGGGAGGACGCATAGGCAAAATCGGAGGAATATTCTGGGCAGACATAAGCGAACTGACCGACCCGCTGCATGGATATACGCAGATTGTTGGCCACAACCGCGTTGACGACATTACGGAGCGCTGCGGATATAATGACAACAAGATAATCTTCTGCGACTGTCTGCGCAACGGCAAATATTATTATGAGGAATGAGGCTGTAGGCCGTATGAGGCGGTTTTCATGCCTATACAGACAGGCTGTATAGTGTATACAGTATGGGTACAGCCTGAATTTCTCACTTGACATGGATTAAAAACATATAATTCATCGAAAAATTTTTGCTGCTTATGCTGCGGTTTGGCATAAGTGGCATTTATTTTTGCACAAAAATTAAATAACTTCGTATGATACTTTCAAACACATATATAAAAAATGAGTCAGCATTAAGAAAATATTTTTTAGGAAATATAAGACTTAATTGGACTTTTGGTTAGGTGATGTCATGGTGTAATTTCTTGATTTCAGACAATATAGGCAGGATAATGATGCCGTTGAGGCAGTTTCTGTGATTATATCCGTATGTTGCGGGGCTTTGTTATTTGCATAATGATAAGCTTATGCTTAGAAGAAGCGATAGGTTTTGTTTTGGGGTAAGATATTGTTTGCAATCGAAAGAAATGGGTGGGCTGTGGGTTTTTGTTTCTTATGAATAAGCATGTTTGGCGTACACAGGCTGCAGTATTGTCTGCATGGTTGTGGGCACGTGCATGTTGCGGTTTACATTTTTTGTACGTTGCGGCTTGTAGCTTGGCGTATAAATAATAAATAGCTGGCTGTTGTTGATGCTGTGTTGCCGGTGTCAGCCGTTATTGTTACGGCTGATGTCGGTTGTGTATTGATATTAGAACCAAAAAATAAATAGACAATTAATTATGACAAAAGACCTATTCGACAAGTATATATGGCTTGTTGATGTAATTTACCGCTCGCGAAAAATAACGTTTGAGGAAATCAATGAGCGGTGGCTCAGGTCGAGCCTGAGCGACGGGCAGGACATACCTTTAAGGACATTCCACAACTGGCGTGCGGCCATAGAACAGATTTTCGACATAAACATTGAATGCAACAGAAAAGGAGGCTACTATTATTACATCGAGAATGTAGACGACCTGGAAAACAACGGGTTGCGAAACTGGCTGCTGAACACCTTTTCGGTTAATAATCTGCTTGTAGACAGGCATAACCTCAACAAGCGCATATTGTTTGAATATATGCCTTCGGACAAAGTGCATCTCGAAAAGATTCTTGAAGCCATGCGCGACGGACATGAGGCACGGCTCGAATATAGGTGTTACTGGTGTGAAGAGACAGGATGTTATACTTTTAGACCTTACTGCGTAAAGTTGTTCAAGCAGCATTGGTATGCAGTGGGGCAGTGTGTCGAATGTGGTTCGGTACGCACATTTGCGTTAGACCATATAATAGATATGCACATCACCGACAAGGAGTTTGTCTATCCCAAGGACTTTAATCCGGAGAAGTTTTTTGAAGACAGCTTCGGCATAGTTATAAGTGACGACAATCCGGTAAAGATCCGTCTGAAGGTGTATGGAATGCATGCGTCGTATATGCGCTCTCAACCTTTGCATCATTCGCAGCAGGAAGTTGAGACTGCCGAAGGTTACTCGGTGTTTGAGTATTATATGCGCCCTACGTGCGACCTGATACAGGAGATATTGTCGCGCGGCTCGGATGTAGAGGTGGTATCGCCCGAAAGTTTCCGTAAAAAAGTTGCTGAGGTGATACGCAGGATGGGCGGAAGATACGATGGTGATTCATAATTGGCTACGCCGAACCACGTTTCACAATTTTTTCCGCCATGAAATGAGGTGATGAATCTCTGACATGGCGGAAACTTTTTTATTAAGGATGAAGAGCTAAGAAACATGGCTCGTTTTAATTAAATTGTGAAACGTGGTTCAGTGCAGCCAATTATGAATTGTTCTTTTGCATTCTTCTTTCGATTTGTATTCACGTTTCGTTTTAATGTTGTATCTTTGTCAGCGGATTCGCGATGAATATACAGGAAATTTCTGATTTATATGCCAAGTCGCCGCAGGTTGCGGCACTGGTCAGGTTGCTGGAAGACAAGTCTGTTCCGACCGTTTTCCTGCAGGGACTTGTTGCGTCGGCCGCTCCAATGATGTTTGCGTCGGCCGCACGCCGTGTCAGTCCTATGTGTCTTTTTGTTCTTAACGATGCCGAGGAGGCCGGCTATTTTTATCACGACCTTACACAGATAATGGGCAACACAGACGTGTTGTTCTTCCCATCATCTTATCGGCGTCAGGTGAAGTACGGACAGCGTGATCCGGCCAGCGAGATATTGCGCACCGAGGTGCTCAGCCGCTTGTCGGCGCCGCTTGAGGGCCATCCTCTTTATGTGGTTACATGTCCTGAGGCGTTGAGCGAGCTTGTTGTGTCGCGCAAAAAACTTGACGAACGCACATTGCTGCTGCGCACAGGCGACACACACGACGTTATACAACTGGAAAGAACGCTGCGCGACTTTGGCTTCACAGAGGTTGACTATGTTTACGAGCCGGGCCAGTTTGCCCTGCGCGGAAGCATTCTCGACGTGTTCTCATATAGCAGCGAATATCCTTTCCGTATCGACTTTTTCGGCGATGAAATAGACTCTATACGCACCTTTGAAGTGCAGAGCCAGTTGTCGCGCGACAAGCGCGAGCGCATAGAGATAGTGCCCGAGCTGGCAACGCTGACCGACGAGAAAGTGTCGTTCATGCGCTTTCTGCCTGAAGACACCATCATTGTGGCTAAAGACATTCTGTATGTGCGCGACGTTATAGACCGCACCTATCATGACGGCTTTTCGCAGCAGGCTAAGAAAGAACGTCTCGAGGGACTGACCGAGATGGAGCAGCAGGCCGTGATGAAGGAGCTTAGGGCCGACTCAATGCTGATAAGCGGAGCACGCTTTATGACCGATGCTTCTGGTTTCAGACGTATGGAGATGGGCACCAAGCCGACGGGCACACCGGCGGCAACGCTGAAGTTTGACATGACGCCTCAGCCGCTGTTCCATAAGAACTTCGACCTGCTGACAAAGGCTCTTGAGGACTATATGCTGCGGGGATATAAACTCTATATCCTTGCCGACAGCGCCAAGCAGAACGAACGCCTGAAAGACATCTTCACAACGCTGGCAGACGAAGGCAAAGCCGGAAGGATAGAGTTCTTGCCTGTTGACAAGACTCTGCATGAAGGATTTGCCGACAACAGTATGCCGGCATGCTTTTTTACCGACCATCAGATATTCGACCGCTTCCACAAATACAGTCTGCGCTCTGACGCCGCACGCAGCGGTAAGATGGCGCTCACCATGAAAGAGTTGCAGGAGATGGAGCCGGGCGACTATATCGTGCATGTGGATTTCGGCATCGGGCGCTTTGCCGGACTGGTGCGTGTGCCGGCAGGCAACAGCTATCAGGAGGTGATACGCATCATTTATCAGAACAACGACAAGGTGGACGTGAGCATCCACTCGCTCTACAAGATATCAAAATACAAGCGCCGCGACAGCGAGACTCCGCCACGCCTGAGCACACTCGGCACAGGTGCATGGGACAGGCTGAAGGAGCGCACCAAGAAGAAGATAAAGGACATTGCGCGCGACCTTATAAAGCTATATGCGGCGCGCCGACACGAACAGGGCTATGCCTTCAGTGCCGACTCGTTTATGCAGCATGAGCTTGAAGCAAGTTTTATATATGAGGACACGCCCGACCAGCTGAAGGCCACTAACGATGTTAAGGCCGATATGGAGAGCCGCAGGCCTATGGACAGGCTTGTTTGCGGCGACGTAGGCTTTGGCAAGACCGAGGTGGCTGTGCGTGCGGCCTTCAAGGCTGCGTGCGACTCTAAGCAGGTGGCTGTTCTTGTGCCTACAACTGTTTTGGCTTATCAGCACTATCAGACGTTCTCAAAGCGACTGAAGGATTTTCCAGTGCGCGTTGATTATCTGTCGCGCGCACGCAGCGCAAAGAAGACCCGTGAGGTGCTGACTGACCTTGCCGACGGCAAGATTGACATCATTGTCGGCACGCACAAGCTGATAGGCAAGAGCGTGAAGTTTAAAGACCTAGGACTGCTCATAATAGACGAGGAACAGAAGTTTGGTGTGGCAACAAAGGAGAAACTGCGCAAGATGAAAGTGAACGTAGACACGCTGACCATGTCGGCAACGCCGATACCGCGCACGCTGCAGTTCTCGCTGATGGGTGCGCGCGACATGAGTATAATGCAGACTCCGCCGCCCAACCGCTATCCTATATGCACAGAGCTGCACACCTTTGACAAGGAAGTGATAGCCGATGCAATAAACTTTGAGATGAGCCGCAACGGACAGGTGTATTTCGTTAACGACCGCATAAGCAATCTGCCTGAGCTTGCCGCCATGATACGTAAGTATGTGCCCGACGCGCGTGTGGCCATCGGTCACGGACAGATGAAGCCCGAGGAACTCGAGAAGATCATAATGGACTTCATGAACTATGAATACGACGTGCTGCTGTCTACCACCATCGTTGAGAACGGCATTGACATAAGCAACGCCAACACCATAATTATCAACGATGCTCACCGCTTCGGACTGTCTGATCTTCATCAGATGCGAGGCCGTGTCGGACGTGGCAACCGCAAGGCATTCTGTTATCTGCTTGCTCCGCCTAAGTCGGTGCTTACGCAGGAGGCCCGTCGCCGACTTGAGGCTCTCGAGACGTTCTCTGAACTTGGCAGCGGATTTAACCTGTCTATGCAGGACCTCGACATCCGCGGAGCCGGCAATCTGCTTGGAGCCGAGCAGAGCGGATTTATGGAAGACCTTGGGTATGAGACTTATCAGAAGATATTGAATCAGGCCGTAACCGAGCTGAAGAACGATGAGTTCAGCGATATGTATGAGGACGAGATGGCCGAGGGCAAGACATTTACGGGCGACGACTTTGTTGAGGACTGCGCCATTGAGAGCGACCTCGAGATGTATCTGCCCGACCAGTATGTACCCAGCAGCAGCGAGCGTATGCTCCTTTACCGTGAACTTGATAACATTCAGACTGATGCTGACCTCGACGCTTACCGTTCTCGTCTTGTCGACCGTTTCGGTCCTGTGCCTCACGAGGGCGAAGAACTTATGCATGTTGTTCCGCTGCGCCGTATAGGTAAGCGCCTTGGCTGCGAGAAGATTATCCTGCGTCAGGGACAGATGCGCATGCAGTTTGTGAGCAACCCCATGAGCGCATATTACCGTAGCAACGTGTTCGACACCGTCTTAAACTATATCGGTCATAATCCGCGGACATGCAATCTGAAGGAAGTGGCCGGCAAGCGCATGATGATGGTTACGGGCATTAATACCGTTGGCGAAGCCGTAAAAAAACTGCGTGAGATAGAAGGGTTTAAGTGAAGAACTAAGAGTGAAGAACGAAGAATTCAATAGCTTTGCCGTATAGATTTTATTGGCAATTACTATGCATTTGAATTGACTAACGTCGAACACTGTTTCTTCGTTCTTCACTCTTCGTTCTTCACTTTATTTATTCTGTGTTTCATTGTTCTCAGTGCGCTGTATGATATGCCGGTGGTTTGCATAATCTCGTCGTTGGTTTTGCCTTTGTCAGCCATTATCAGGATGAATGTGTTATATGGAGTCAGCTTTTTGTAGTTATGCTCTATGCTTTCTATGGTTTTAGGGTCTATAGTCCTGTAATATTCAATCACGGCCTCATAGTCGTCCTTTTTCCATGTTATGGTCTTACCTCCTTTTTCCAGTTCATCGTAAAGCGTGCGTCCGTGGCCGAGAATAGTCATTCTCCTTTCTTTCAGACTCTCAATTTTCTTGTTCAGTTTCTCTATTTCCTTTTCGTTCTTGTCTTTCTCCTTGTCGAGTTCGCTTATCTTCTGTCTGTATTGTTCCATCGTTCTGCTTATGACCTCAATTTGTCGTTTTGTCGCATTTCTTCTTCGGCGGTTATATGCAAGCATGGATATCATTACAGCCGCTGCAAAAACCATTACGGCTGATATGGCAATCACGAGTCTGTTTTGGGCTTGCGCATCAGCCGCCTTTCTTTCGGCATTGTTTTGCAGACTGAGCATGTGTTCTGTCTGCTGCTTAGTCTTTATGCTGTCTTTTGTGGCCAAAGCCCTTTCTTCAAGTTCAGACGCCTCTTTATATTTTCCCTCTTCTTTTTTAAGGTCTGCCATCCACAACAGCACTTCTGCCTTAAGTTCAAGTTCGTTAGTGTTTAGTGCGTCGTTCAGCAGTTGCCATGCCTTCCGGTTCTCTCCTCTTTCAAAATAAATTGAGCCAATGATATAATATGCGTGCGCATTTGGCTTAATTTCCAAAGACTTTTTCGCATAAAGGATAGCTTCGTCATACATGTTTTTGTTGATGAAACTTATACTTATATTTGTCAATATTTCTGCAATATGCTCATTGTTATTCAAATATTTTAAATAAGGAATTATTTTTTTTGAATATACTATGCTGCTGTCAACTTCTTCAATACGATTAAAAGCTAAATTAATCTTATTCATTGACAAGGCGACAAGAATTTTGTTGTTGGCTTTTCGGGCTGTTTGAAGAGCCTTTTTTGCATAGCTTAGTCCGGTTTGATAATTGCCGGTGTCGATATTTATAAAAGATAAGTTGATGTATATTTTCGTAATGAAGTTAAGGTCGCTTGTTCCTTTGGCCAAGTGTTCCGCTTTTTTTATTAAGTTTATGCCTTCGCTTTTGTTGCCCCTTTGATAGCATGTTATGCCTTTATAATAATATGCCTTGGCCAGCAAAATCTTGTTGTTGTTTTCTTCATAGAACCTTATGCTTTCATTAATCAAGGAGTCAGAATCGGTTTGCTTGTCGAGACAAAAATTTGCTTGCGTCATCAGCAAGTCATAATATGCTTTGTTTTCTTCGTTTAGCCTTTTGACATTTATGTCCGACAGGTTATTCATGGCAAGTTCATATTTCTCCTTTTCAATCAGTCTTTCTATTTCCGACAGCTTTTCATGTGTGTCGTTGTCGTTACTGCAATTTGTTAATATTAAAACGGATAAAATAAGGCAGAGTATAATTTTTGTCATTGCTTCAGAATTTTGATTAAAGGTATGAAAATAATACCAATCGAGCAAGAAAAATGAACGTTTTATCATTGCATCGTGTTACATTTTTAGTTTGACAAATGCTGTAATATGGACGCTAAAGTGTTGATGTGTAATGTTTTATGCCTAAATGAAAAAAGTAACACACCCGAAAAGATAAGCCGAAAAAGTTTGGATGTAATTTTGGATAACACTAATTTTGGAAGTAACGAAATTATTAAAATAAGTATTATGAAAAAAATCATCATGTTATTTATGCTTTTGGCTGTAATGACATCAGCCGGAGCGCAGAACGCATCAAATGCGGAAAAGTTTTTTGACAGGTTATTAGTAGATTTTGAAATTGGTGGCGGAACTAAGTGTAATGGCGTCACGCTGCTTTCGCCAAGTGTAAATTTAGGTTATAAGCTCCTTCCTCGTATGTCTTTGTTCCTGCATACGGAAACGCTGTATGGGCATTATGACGAACTGAAAAGCTACGCAAGGACACAAACTCTTGGAGGTGGAGTAGGGTATACTTTATGGAAAGCAGATGTCGTGGCTCTCGAAGTGCGTGGCACGGTGGCAGCAGGACTAAGTTCTGAATGGAAAAATGTTACATACGATGCCGGGCTTATGCTGAAGATTGGGCGTGGAAAAATACACATGAACGTCGGTGTGGGATTCCGCCATATCAGTTCGCGTACAGCCGGCATAGACAATTATAATGGTGCCAACTTCATATTGGGCTTCGGTATTTAGGTCTTTTTTAGGTGTATACAGACCGGTTATAGAAAAAGACACTGAAAATCGTAACCAAATCATATTGTTTTGCTTAACGCGTGTCTGTAATTGCAATATAGCTAAACCGAATTGTAAGCAAAATCATGCGTAAATGTTTTAAATCATTAACCTATCGTTTATGCATCGTAACTCGGCCACTTTTACCTCAAAAGTGGCCGAGTTTTTAGTCGTAATCCTATGACTTTTTTATGCTATCCATAAGGTTATGATAAAACTGAGAATTTATAATTAAATTATATGCATAAGGCGGTTTGTGTTTAAGCTTTTAGCCACAGCAGTCTTATGATAAAAACTCCCCGTAAGCACAGCTGGGTGCTTACGGGGAATAGAATATGATAATAAAGATTTTGTTATTCTGCCGTCTTCTTCATAAACTTTCTTACAGGTCTGTCGGCGTTGTTGCTGCCGTCAGCACATGTTGAAGGCGAGTAGTCAGGATAAGAGTAGCCATACCAGCTGTCCCAGCCCCATTCGAAGTCACCCCAGTTTGGTGATGACGTCTTGCGCAGCCTGAACTGCATAGGGTCGCCATATTCGCCTATGATAGTTCCGCTGAACCAGCTTTCAGATAGCGAGTAGTCGTATATTGTGAAGTAGGTGTCGTCCTCGCGTGAGTAAATTTCGATGTTGCGGTTGTTCACTCTCCATTCTATGTGGCTTGCGAAATAGTCCCACGGAGCATCGCTGTAATAGTCAATCCAGTAGCCTGTGCCCGAAGCATATTCGTAAGGATCCTTGTCGAAGGCCAGGATTGAGTAAGAAGAGTAGTAGGTGTGTCCGTTCCACTCGCTCGTTACGTACATGTCGCCTTCCCAAACGCCCCACAGTGTGTCGGCTATGTATTCGTCATCGTCGCAGCTTACGAATGTCAATGACATGGCTGCCATCATTATCATAGCAAGGATAGATGTAAACTTTTTCATAATATATCGCTTTAAATTATTAATATTCTGTTTCGCTGTTTTAAATATTCTGTTGCAAATATAATTCATTGTGTCTGCCTGTGCAAGCATAAATCCATATTGTTTTTAGGAATTTCCCTATTTTTATGTTACCAAAAGCCTACTTTCATAGATGAATCGTGCCGTGAGAGACGCGCAGAAGTGAGGGCGCGATAACGGCAGAAGGCTTTATAGTCCGGTGTAGAGCGAGATAGTGGGGAGTAAGTTTTTAAAGCTCCGTTTAATTTAGTATCTTTGCATTCGTGCAGAATAATAAACAGACTGAAGGATGAAAAACAAGAAACACTTGATTATGGCAGCAGCTCTTATGGCTGCCCCGGTGTGCGCACAGGCGCAGGCCGTACACGAAACAATGAAGGTGAACATTGAGCGCGGGCGCATTGATGCCGTTACGGGCATAGTATATTCGCAGATTACATCGGCATCAGACAACCGCACGCTGCAGATGACTTTGCTCGTGCCGTGTACGGACAAGCCCAAACCGGCCATAATATATTATCCCGGCGGCGGATTTCTTTCGGCAGCACACGACAGATATGTAGAGATGCGCATGGCTCTGGCTGAGGCCGGCTTTGTGGTGGCATCAGTAGAGTATCGCACCGTGCCCGACATGTTTCCGGCTTTGCTGGTCGACGGCAAGTCGGCCGTCCGCTATCTTCGTGCCCATGCCCGTCGGTTTGGCATCGACCCTCAGCGCATAGGCGTGATAGGCGATTCGGCAGGAGGCTATCTTGCGCAGATGGTAGGTGTTACGGGCGGCGACAAAGAGTATGACCAGGGCGACTATCTCGACCAGAGTTCGGATGTGCAGGCCGCAGCGACAATTTATGGCATAAGCAACCTGATGAACATAGGCGAGGGGTATTCAAAGGAGATACAGGACATACACGCATCGAAGGCCGTTACCGAGGCGCTGCTCGTTCACGGAACGGCGTTTGCCTCTTATCCGGGCGCAAGCATTCTTAGCGATACGGCAAAGGCCATGAAGGCAAGTCCGATGGGGCATATACGCAAGGGACTTCCTCCGTTCCTGATAATGCACGGTACGGCAGACGCACTGGTGTCGCCTGTGCAGAGCAGGCAGCTGTATGACGCGCTGAAGAAAGCAGACAACGACGTAAGCTATGTAGAGGTTGAAGATGCCGGGCATGGCGACATGTACTGGTTTCAGCAGCCTGTCATCGACCGCGTGGTTAGATGGTTTAAGGAGAAACTTGCAGAAAAATAATATTTTTGTGAATTAAGAAAATCAAAGGGGACGTTTTTTGAGCGAATCAAAAAACGTCCCCTCTGATTGTTTATGGTGTCTTAGAAAGTCTTAATTTTAACCTATCAATAAGAAAACGGAAAAATCAGAATGATGGCGGCAGGCAAGTAAACATGATAATATGTTTCAGCTGTATCTGCCGGCAACGTGAAGGCATACGCTGCCTATGGCCTTTGCCTCTCGGTTATAGCCACCTTTATCACTCCGTCAAGCCTGTTTTCAAACGTGCGGTAAGCCTCTTCAATCTCGTTTAGCGGATAGCGGTGGGTTATCAGCGGGGTGGTGTCGATGCGGCCTTCGGATATCAGACGCAGAATTTCGTCGCAGTCGCAACCGTCAACGCCGCCTGTCTTGAACGTAAGGTTCTTGCCATACATGTCGGGCAGCGGCAGTGTCTGCGGCTTGTCGTAAAGAGCCACAACGGTAACTATTGCATTAGGGCGTGCGCATCGCCATGCCAGTTCGAAAGTGTCGTCGGCTCCTGCAACCTCAATCACTCTGTCGGCGCCGCCGTGACTGCTGTTGGCTCTTACAAAGGCTTCGGCGTCTTCGGGCTTGGTTACGAGTACATCGGGATAATGGCTGCGTACAAAACGGATGCGCTCGTCCGACTTCTCGCAGACGATTATGTGCCGTGGCTTATGGAGCATGGCGCACAGCAGGGTGCATATGCCTGTCGGACCGGCACCTATTATCATTACTGTGTCGTCTGACGTAATCTCGGATATGCGTGCTGCCCAGAATCCTGTGGCAAGTATGTCGCCTGTGAAGAGTGCCTGCTCGTCTGTTACGTTGTCGGGTATGCGGTTGAGTCCGTTGTCGGCGTGCGGCACTCTTACATATTCGGCCTGTCCGCCGTCTATTCGGCAACCTAACGCCCAGCCTCCGTCGGGGTCTTCGCAGTTGTTCACGTAGCCGTGCTTACAGAAGAAACATTCGCCGCAGAACGTTTCAACGTTCACCGTAACGCGGTCGCCCGGCTTAACGTTTCTTACTTCAGCTCCCACCTGCTCAACTATGCCCACCATTTCGTGGCCAACGGTTATGCCGGGCACGGCCCTCGGCACGCTGCCGTGCTTTATGTGCAGGTCGCTTGTGCAGATGCTTCCGAGGGTTACGCGCACAATGGCGTCGCGCGCGTCTGTAATTTGCGGCACGGGCTTTTCTTTAAGTTCAAACCTTCCGTGCTCTATGTATGTGTATGCTAACATCGTTTTGCTTGGTTTTATGGTTATATTAAATATGTTTCGGTATGTAATGAGTTAGGGTAAAACCCTGATTGCCGCATTGCTGGCCACAGGTTATTCCTCTTTGTTATTGAAGAAGGCGTCGAGCACTTCGGCAAATATGTCGCCTGGCGATATGCTGTCAAACAGCTGCATGCATGTGCGCAGCTTCAGTACATCTATTTGTGAGCCCATAAGTCTTCGTATTGTGGTGCGGCCTTTGTGTTTGAGCAGTGCGGCTGATATTTCGCGCAGTCGCGCTCCGAGCAGCGGGTGTGCCAGATATGCGCGTGCTTCGCCGGTGCCGTCGAGTCCGTAATATTCAGAGTTGTAGCTGTGTCCAAGACCTTTCTGCTGCGGAAATATGTACCATATCCAGTGGCTACGCTTGCCTCCGCTGCGTATTTCGTTCAGGGCTGTTTCGTATTCTGTCTTTTGTGCGTCGATGAATCTCTGTAGATTATATACTTTTTCGTCCATGGTATTATGTTTTTTAGCTTATAAGTTCGTGGCCGTTTTGTGGAATGCTATGCGCGGGGTGCCGTCGGCAACGTAAATAGTGCCGCATCTTATGAATCCTTCTTTCTCCAGGATGCTGATCATCGTGGAGTTAAGTTCGTGAGTGTCCACCCTCAGGTTGCCTTTGTCAAGGGCAAACCTTATGGCAAGCAGTGCTATGCCGCCTACGCTACCGTCAGACGCAAGTCGGTGTATCACGTTATAAGGCTCGTCGTCGGGCCATTGACCGTTGTATATCTTGGCATAAGTAGGCTCGGGCGACGGGCGCATGCAGAAGCATGCCACAATGCGGCCGTTGAGGCATATCAGATAGAAACACCCGTCGGCAACATCACTCGCCACGGTCTGTTTCTGCGGATAGCCGTTAGTCCACTGCACTTTGTTGCCGTTGCGGCGCATATAGTGCCGCGCCTTGTCGAATATATCGTTTATCTGTGGCCACAGATTTTCAAATTCCTCTTTGCGGCACAGCTTTATCTGTGGTCTTATGTCTTTTGTAACGGCAGAGCCGTCGTGTTTAGCATATTGTTTCATATCAGGCTTTTGGCACATATAGTTTTTTTAATGACATACAAAGATAGTGAAAGGCGAGAGCAAAGTTAAATAAAAGACGTAGTTTTTTGAATTTTGTCTTGGCCGAGCCGCCTCCTATCTTATTCAAAGATAGTGAAAGGCGAGAGCAAAGTCAAATAAAAGACGTAGTTTTTTGAATTTTGTCATAGCCGAGCCGCCTCCTATCTTATTCAAAGATAGTGAAAGGCGAGAGCAAAGTCAAATAAAAGACGCAGTTTTTTGAATTTTGTCTTGGCCGAGCCGCCTCATTTTTGGTATGCCTGCCGTCGTTTGTAAATATTCCTGTATTACGGAAACAGATATAAAGGTATTTTTGACTTTGTGCAATTACATAAATATTTCAAAAAACTTCTTCAAAGGATGTGGGATATTCAAAACTTTTGTGTAAGTTTGCAGAAGATAAAAATATCATGCCAAAAGTTTACTGATAAACAGTTGTCGCAGCGTTTGGCATAAAGTTTGTAGAAGATTTTATATATAAACCGATAAAAACAAAAGATGAAAACAGTTTATGATTTCACTGTCAAGGACAGAAAAGGAAAAGACGTATCGTTAAAGGAGTATTCCAACGAGGTGCTGCTGATTGTAAACACTGCAACAAAGTGCGGATTCACACCGCAGTATGAGGAGTTGGAGAAACTTTATGAAAAATATCACAGCCAGGGATTTGAGATTCTCGATTTCCCCTGCAACCAGTTCGGACAGCAGGCTCCGGGCACAGACGAGTCTATACACGAGTTCTGCAAGCTGAACTATGGCACAGAGTTCCCCCGCTTTAAGAAACTGAAGGTTAACGGCGAAGATGCAGATCCTCTGTATAAATATCTTACAAGCCAGAAGGGCTTTGCCGGATGGGACATGAGTCATCCTATAGCTCCGATTCTTGACGATATGCTGTCAAAGGCAGATCCCGACTATAAGAGCAAGGCAGACATCAAGTGGAACTTCACAAAGTTCCTTGTTGCCAAGAACGGTGTAGTTGTGGCACGTTTCGAGCCTACAGAGAAGATAGAGAACATAGAGAAGCAGATTGAAGAACTGTTGAAGAAATAAAAACATATACATTCATATTTGTATAAGATGAAATGAAAAGCCAATGATATAGCGCGGTGCAACCTTATGGGGCATGGTGGTGTATTGTTGGCTTTTCTTTGTCTTTTAAAAAAACTATAAATTAATATGGAAAACGCAGAGAGAGTGAGCTGCCTTATCATAGGCAGCGGTCCGGCAGGATATACGGCTGCGATATATGCAGCACGTGCTAACCTGAATCCGGTAGAGTATTGCGGTCTGCAGGTTGGCGGACAGCTGACACAGACTACAGTGATAGAGAATTTCCCCGGCTATCCCGAGGGTGTTGACGGCAATCAGATGATGTTGGATTTGAGGCAGCAGGCAGAGCGCTTCGGTACAGACATGCGCGACGGCGTTATCGTTAAGGCCGACCTGAGCGAGGCTCCTTACAAACTGACAACAGACGACGGACATGTTATTGCTGCCGACACAGTAATCATTGCCACAGGTGCTTCGGCAAAATATCTCGGACTGGCTGACGAGGAGAAATATAAGGGTGAAGGCGTGTCTGCATGTGCCACATGCGACGGTTTCTTCTATCGCAAGAAGGTTGTTGCCGTTGTTGGCGGCGGCGACACAGCATGCGAGGAGGCTCTTTATCTTGCAAGTCTTGCAAAGAAGGTTTACATGATTGTGCGCAAGCCGTTCTTACGTGCATCAGAGGTTATGCAGCGCCGTGTAAAAGAGGCTGAGAACATAGAGATTCTGTTTGAGCACAACACGCTCGGCCTTTATGGTGAGAATGGTGTTGAGGGTGCTCACCTCGTTAAGCGCAAGGGCGAACCCGACGAGGAGAAATACGATCTGCCTATCGACGGCTTCTTCCTTGCTATCGGTCACAAGCCTAACAGCGATGTGTTCAAAGAGTGGCTCGACCTCGACGAGATAGGATATATCAAGACCATAGGCAATACTCCTTGCACCAATGTGCCCGGCGTATTTGCTGCCGGCGACGTTGCCGATCCTCACTATCGTCAGGCAATCACAGCAGCTGCAAGCGGTTGCCGTGCGGCAATAGAGGCTAAGAACTATCTTCAGGAGCATCCGTCTCACTGATAGACGTTTGCTGGCTTGAATAAGAAATAAAGTGGAGTATGGGCGCGTATGATTTTTCATGTCGTTCATACTCTTTTTTGTATTGTGCCGGATATTAGTAGATAAGTCTTTTCAAAGCTTGTGTTATTCGGTATATGCAGGCCTTATTCTGACAAAATGGCGGCAGTCCGAATATAGAAAATAAATCGGTGAGTCCGAAATATCTGGTTTGCTCAAAAATAATCACTTGTTTGCAACAGAAAACTCGGCCACTTTTGCATCAAAAGTGGCCGAGTTTTGACTCATAAACAATAGGTTAATGATTTGAAACCTATAGATATGATTTAGCTTATAGTCTTTATTGAAATTAGCTGTATTTTTACCTAACTTTTAATGAAAATACGTCTATTACTTTCAGATTTTTTAGTTTAAATGCAATTAAACTTTTGTTGCCCGTAAAAACAAAATAAGTGGATATGGGTTGAACTCAAAAAAGAGCAGTTGGGCTGACTTATATATTCTGTATTATAAATTGCCGTTTATAAATTCATGCAGCCGAGTTATTTTACAGAAAAGCGTTTAAATTCGAATATTTTGTAAAGATACTTTATTGAGATAAAAAACATATTCGTGTATAGTCCGTAACGTTTGCATGCCTTAACGTCTTCTTTGGTAATCAGTATTCTGTTCTTGATGCTTTTAGTGCTGACGCCGCCGGTTCGCATCGTTACAAAATCCTTTTTAAGGTACTTTGTCCTAATCTGGTATTTATGAAATAGCCTGACCATCATGTCATAGTCAGATGCTATTTTATAATCTAACGAATAATTGCCGCATTTCTCATAAACTTCACGTTTTACGTAAAATGACGGATGTGCGGGCATAAAGCCGAAGCGCAGCCAAAATGGCTTGAACATGGCAGACGAATAATACCTTACAATTTTTTCGGGGTTGCTTCCGTCGATGAAATGTATGTCTCCGTAGACAGCATCTAATTTGTTGTCAGCAAAAGCCTTTACTACATTCTCTATGATGTCATCTGATGTGAAATAGTCGTCTGAGTTGAGAATGCCGACGATGTCTCCCGAACTTTTGCTGATGCCTTTGTTCATTGCATCGTATATACCTTTGTCTTTTTCAGACAGATAATGCAGCCTGCCGTTAAAGCGTTCCTGATATTTTTTTATTATGTCTAATGTCCTGTCGGACGAATTCCCGTCAATAATCCAATATTCAATGTTAGGATATGTCTGGCTTAATACAGATTCTATTGTGCTTGCAACTGTTTTGGCACTATTATATGTAGTTGTTATTATTGATACTTTAATCATTTTCTGTATATTAGGCAAGTTTTATCATGACAGGCTCAATTGTCTGCAGTTAAGCCATCTCTAAATTAAATGCGAAGTTAATCAAAATAAATATTTTGAGCAAATTTTTGAATATTTTAGATGTAACAAAACATCATTGCGGTTGTCCGTCACAGTTTTATGAGGCCTTTGCATATCGCATACCGGAAATTTATTTTGTCTTTTAACGACGAGGTGCTTTTTCTTGCTGTTGACGAACTGTTGTGTCCATGTCTTCTGAACAGAATAAGACTTTGGGGTATGAAGCATACATTAAATTTGAATGCTGCGACATTTCCAAGCCAGATGTCATGCATAGGGGTGTCTTCCGGAAACGGTATGGCAGCGTTTAGCAGTTCTTTTCTGAAAGCCATGCAACAGCCAAGATATCCGTTCTTTAGAAGCAGGTTATACCATTTCCCGTATTTTGTGTTGTTGAGCCTGAAAAAAGAAGATGAAGTCTCCTTTAAATCCCCGTCGGTTACTGTTGCATCGCTGACAACACAACAATAATCTTTAAGATATTTCATACATGTAGAAACTTTTCCCTCTTTCCATACATCATCCTGGTCGGCAAGGAAGATGTAGTCTCCTTTAGCATGTTTCAGTGCCTGCTCAAAATTTTTTGTGGGTGAACCCATGCCGGGTCCGTCAATAATTTTTATTCTGTTGTCATTTAATTCCTCAATTATATTTCTTGTATTATCCTTAGAATTATCATCCGATACGATTATCTCATCGGCGGGGGCTAATTGTTCCAGTATGGAAGTCAATTGTTGTTTTATGAATTTTTCACCGTTGTATGTGGCTATGCAGACTGAAATCATGGCAACTTTATTTCTTTATTATACTTTTGACTAATATTTTGAACGTTTCTGTTGTCTTACATCTTACAGAGAGGGCAATAGTATGTTTTAAGACAAGATACGATATCCTGGCTTTTGTATATATGCTTCTGGTCTCGAAGTTGGCAGCATTTTGGCAATATTTCTTAAAGCGGCTGATAAGTTTTGCTTTGTCTTCAGAGTTATTCGAAAAGTCTTGTATGCATTCGATGTTTAATACGATGAAGTTTTTAGTGACTCTTTTTAGTCTTTCAATAAATTGAAAATCAGAAAAGTCGAGGCTTACGTCTTCTTTATATCCGCCCGCTTTAATAAAGTCGGCGACTTTTATCAGCATCCCGCTGTTTATAATGTCATATTCTTTAATTTTATGCATGCCTGGTTTTATGCATGTCGTCTGTTTCCAAATACACGATCTGACAGGTGACAGAAATCTGTCGCCTGATATCTTGTGTATGGGTACGAACAGACTGCAGTCAGGGTTCTCCGTCAAAGCCTTTTGATATTCAGCCATTGCTTCCGGAGGAAATGTCGTATCTTGGTCTGATAACAAAATCCATTCGTATCCGTGTTGTCTGGCATACCTTGCTGCTTCGTTGTAATGTACGGATAGTCCTGGATTGGACGGGTTCCAGAAATATTCGTATTTCCCATTAGGGAGATCTATCTTTTCGTATTGTTTTGTCTGCGAGTTGTCAAAAACAAGCAAACAGCTTATGTTGTCTATATTATTTTTTATTAATGTATTGTATACGTTGCAGCTGGTTAATTTCGACCCATAAATCACCACTACAACGGCAATTGATGCAGGATTGTTGTTTCTTGTAAATTTATCCATCTTTCATCACTCCTTATTATAGCTCAAATTGATGTGACAAATAAAGATAAGTACGGTCATCTGTATGATTGATGACAAACCCTGGAATATCTGTTCGTCAACAAACTGGGTAACTAATAATGTAAAAATATAGGCATATAGATACATCATCAGGTTGTTGCCTGTTTTTGAATATTTGTATATTGCGCCAATAATTAATCCATCAATCAAGGCAAATACAAAAATTCCGGTAAACCCAAAGTCCTTGAAGTATGAAGACATTATTGTATATACGTTAGTTGGCAAAGGCGTTGTACAGAATTCCTGAACGATAGGGGGAGGGGTGTTTATGTTGAATCCGAGTGATTCAAAAAGTCCATAGAAGAAGCGAAGAGTTACTTCACCCCATTGGGTAGACGAACATGGAGACAGTTGTCCAAATGCGATGATAGATGTTACAGAATAAATTATCAGCAAGTCTCCAATAACCTCGGCATCTGTTTCGGTGTCTGAGCTTCCTCTTAGAATAAACATCAGCGGTACCAATGCAATAAGAAACACTGATCCCCAAAATATAGGCTTTAATGATATTCTTCCTTTCTCATAAAGCAGATAAAGGCTCGTAAATATGTACATGAACAATGTCATCTTTCCCATTGTCGCAATAAAGAAGAGAAAGCAGAGCGATATGACAAGCAACATGCGCCATTTCCTTATTTTGCTGCGGCATATTTCTATGATTAGCAGAGTATTTATGACGTATACAAAATATTTTACAATGCCAAGCTGGTTCTCTTCAGGGTTGACAGCCTGTTCTCTTAACGTGTAGAACAGGCCTTCGGGCGAACCGAGCATAAATGCATGTTGCACAGCTTTATACACGGCCATAGGAACAAGGATCAGCGTAATTAATGTTATTATGTCAACATTCTTTTCGCATACTTTCCATGGGCTTTTTTTATATGAAGGGAAAACTACAAAGGTGACGGCAGATGTAATGACAAAGGTAAATACCCAAATGGTTAAGCCATATACAAATTGTTCAGAAACAGCATACAGCTCCTTATGAACAAAAGTATAGAGCGTAAGAATTATAATCCAGACAATCAGAGTTGTATTCCATGGTGAGAATATCTGACGTTTTGGAAGATAAGAGCAGAATCTGGGTGACAGCAGGAAAAAAGACAGCATTCCTGCGAACACAAATATTAATATTATTATGTTTGTCAACATTTTGCCTTTATTTACTTATTCCATATTCCCGTTGCTTTATTGTTTGCCAGCTTTTCAAACTGAATCTTATTGCATATAGTGCATATCAGATTAACGGATATCAGTGCACTGATGATGCCGTAAAGACCAAATCTGTTGCCTAAGAATATAGCCAACGGGATGTATATTATAGCTTCTAACGCTGTTATTATTGTAATCAGACGTATTTTTCCTATTCCGAAGAGGATGTTAGAGTAACATGTGCTGTAAATAAGTACACACATATATATTGCCATTAATGCAGACAGCAGATAGCCTATTTCAACTTTACCGCCAATCCATATTTTATAGATGAATTCAGATGATGCGAGCATCAGTATCAGAAGAACGAAAAACGCCAGCATTATTTTATTCATCTTATTCATCATGTTGTTTATCCATTTCCAGTCATTCTTTGTATACGCATCAGTTGTTGCAGACCAGAGCGGTGCGGTGATGATTGTAAACACCATTATCGTCAGACTGAAGTATTTGTATGAAATCTGGTATGGCGTAACTTCTGCCGGAGATAATATGCGCGTAATCAGTACGTTTGAAGAGGCAAATATTATCAGACCTGATATCTGAACAATGAAGAACAATATTCCTAGTGAGAACAGTTCTTTAAGTTCTGTTTTATCAAACAGCCTGAATGAAGGCCTTAGATATTTGTATCTGCAAAATGTCAGCGGATACGAAATCAGGTAGACCATCAGGGGCGACAATGTGTAGATGCAGGCTACGTCGAATAATGTGAGCTTATATATTAGCGACAAAACAAATATGCAGATCAGTGCCAGTGTCTGGCCGGAAACAACGAGAAGATTGTTTATTGCCGGAAGTTGAAGCCCAAGATAGACATTTCCGATAAATTTGAAGATAAAGGTTATGCCTACAAATACAATGGAAATAACAAATATACCCTCTAAGTTTGGTACTGTAGCGCTGTTTATGTTCAATAGCGAATGAAGGTCAATATTGTGAATTATTATTCTTAAAATGAGAACAATGGGTATTACAATAATGATCAGCATCATGAATGTTGTGCTGACAAGCCTTCTGGCTTTTTCCTTGTCGCCTTTTGCTAATGCTTCTGCAAGCTTATTTCTGAGTCCGTTTCCCAGGCCTATGTCAAATTGGTCTATCCATAACAAAATGGAATTGATGGTAAGCCAAATTCCATATTCGTATTGGTTCAGACAATTTAATGTAATGGGCACGAGCAATAATTGAACAATGCAGTTCCAGCCTTTTATAAGTATGGAACCGGCAATGTTCTTTTTTATTAAAGCTGTGCGTTCATTACCATTAAATATTTTTTTTGAAAACATAGACAGATGTTCCTATGAATGTTAGAATCATACAGAACGCAACAAACACCATGCGTTTGGGGCCTGTAGGCTTAAGTGGCACAGATGCCGACTGTAGTGTAGTGAACGCAGGCGTCCTTTCCTGTAATTTCGCTTTCGCAAGTTGAAGCTGCTGACTTATTTGCTGATAATTGTTGTACTGCAGCTGCATCTCATTTTCAAGGTCTTCCAGTTTTGCCTTGTAGCTTTCAAGCACCAAGTCCTGATTGGCATCAGAGAACACCGCATATACCTGTCTTGCACGTTCGTATTGTCTTTTAGCTTCTTGATACAGATTTTTTGTGTACTCCAGGTCTATACGTGCCTTGTTTGTTCTGTACTTTATGATGAACTGCTGCAGTTTTACCCTTGCAGAGTCTGCTATGGTGGCACAGATCAAAGGATCCTGATCCTCAACGTTTATAGTGATGACACTGGTCTTCTTGTCAACGCTACATTTAATCTTTTGCCCAACCAGTTTGGCTATGTCGTTTTGCTTCTTTGTCATTTTGAAAGGATTGACTTTCATTGCGCTAGCTCCGCCTTCAGCATCCTCGTCTTTAAACAAGTCTTTTACAAAACCTATTATCTTTTCCCACCATGCTGATTTCTGGTACTTCTCAAGATATTCGTAATATGTAGTTTCTATTTTCCCGTCATTTGATTTTATTTTAATGGGGAACATGCTTGTCTGAAAGTCGGCAGATTCCATCAGGTCAGGATACAGTTCTGGCACAATGGCATCCTGATTTGCCATATTAGACATGTTTAGGCCGAAGCTCGACGCCAAGGCACCAAGGCCACCTATATTTGGAGTGGTGGTTTCAGGTGCCAGTTTAACTTCACAGACATAGAATCTCGGAACACATAAAATTAAGAATGCACTTACAACAAATGCAACAGAAAGATTTATTATAAATAATTTCTTATGTGTCTTTATTCTGTTAAGAAGCTTTTTCAGGTCTATTTCCCTGAGCTTGTATTCTATATTCTCAACCATTTTCTTTTATTTTTTACAATATATTTGCCAGTGTCGCAATCATTGTTGCTATTGATGCAACAGATGTTCCGATAGTCATCTTTTCAGCAATAGTCATCTTGTTGATTTCCTTTTCAGGTACAACAATTTCACATCCGGGTTTTGGCTTGGCATTTTGGCTAACCTTTGCAATAGTGCCGTTCATGTAAACAATGTATGTATGGCTCTTCTTTGCCTTTTCGCTGAATCCGCCGGCCTGGTTAATGTAATATTTAGCCTTCTTGCCCTTCTGGAAACCTACGGTGTTAGGATACATCACAGCACCGTTTATCTTTACTGTTCCGTTATATTGCGGTACGATGATTTTGTCGCCTTCACGCAAAACGATGTCTGCATCGCATCCAGGGTTGGCTAGGGCCTTGTCAAGCTCTATTCCGACAGAATAGAACTCAGGTATTTCAAATTTCTTGATTTTCTCGCTGTCTTTAAGATCTATTTTCTTGTTTTCCTTAGCAGCTTCTATTTCCATCTGTTCTGCCTCTTCCTTGGCTTTTTTGAGCACGGCTTCCATACGTGCGCGTTCGCTCTCGTTCACCTTTCTTTCGAGGCGTGCACCTGCAATATAGCCACGGTCGTTAACGCCGCCGGCACTCTTTATAAGGTCGCTCAGACGCTGATTCTTCTTAGAGAGCGTATATGTACCGCTGAACATTACTTCGCCTTCAACGACAACATTCTGCTGCTTGTAGTAGCCGGGGCTCTTGCGGACATACACTTCGTCGAACGGCATGAGCTTGAAGCCGGGTGTGCCGTCAATCACAAAACCATCTTTCAGGGCGAATGTGTAAGTGCGGGCAATGACAGAGTCGGTTGTCAGTGCCTTCGGGTTTACAATTCGTCTTGACACATCCACTTTTACTGTTGAGGCTGTCTGCTTTAAGCCTCCTGCCTGCAAGACGAAGTCCTCAAGGGTTTCGTTGTCGGCATATCTGTAAATACCCGGGTATTGTACCTCTCCGTGTATTGTGATTGTCTGTTCCTCCATCATCTCCTGTTTAGTCGGGATGAACAGCACATCGTTGTTTTGTATAGGTATGTCAGGAACGGTGCCGTCCAATATGCCTTCCACGTCAACAGGAACGACCTCGAGTGTACGGTCTTTCTTCATTCTGTGCATTACGGCACGTGCAGTGAAGGCTTCTTCACGGAGACCGTCGGCGTGTTCGATAAGTGTTTTTACGCTGTTGATGTCGCCTCCTACCTGATACATTCCGGGACGGAACACGGCACCCTTGACCTCAACCATGTTAGAGAAGCGGGGCAGGATAGAGTCAACGCTTACAGAGTCCTCGTCTGCAAGATGGAATGCACTCATGTCAAATTCATCAACGTTGTAGACCGAATATTCTCTTCCTGTCTTTCTGACAATGCGTACAGATTTCTTATATGCATCTCCTGTAAATCCTCCGGCGTATTTCAGCAAGGTACCAACACTTTCGTTACGCTTCATTTCATAGTACATCGGTCTTTTTACCTTTCCGGTAATATTTACTAGGCAGTCGTAAGGACCAACGGAAATGACGTCGTTGTCGGCAAGTCTGACGTTGCCTGTGAGTTTTCCGTTCAGGATATAGTCATAGATGTCCACAACAGACACCAGTCGGTTATTTCTGTATACCTTGATGTTACGCATCGTACCTATATCGTTTGTACCGCCTGCCATATACAAAGCATGGAATACTGTAGCAAACGCAGGAAGAGTGTAGGTTCCAGGGTTCTTCACCTCACCCATAACGTTAATCATTATCGAACGTGTCTGACCAACAGTTAGCTTTATCTTCGAACTGCTGTATCTTGCTCCTAACGTAGAGCGCAGGCGTGCATTTGCCTGTGCCACGGTCAGACCGCTTACCTGTACGGGGCCGAAACCTTCTATTGTTACTTCTCCGTCGGGTGAAACGGTGCTTTCTATAGTCTTTTGTGATGCGCCATATATGTCGATATAAACAGCGTCGCCCGGGCCTAAGATGTAATTCTGCGGGGTGGCGATGTTCATGTTGGGCTCGAACGTAAGGTCCTTGTTGTTGAAGATATCACGTCCGAACACTTTTTTCTTTCTTTTTTCTGCAAGGAGCTTTTCCAGCATGGCCGTTGTGTCAGGGATGAATGTGTTCAGTTCATCCTGCATCATCAGCCAGTCTTCGTTTGTCTCGTCATAGACAACTTCTTTTGATTTGCTCTTTTTCTTTTCTCTTGTATCTTTTATTCTGTATTGCGGTGATTCTTCGTCATCGTCGTTTTTGCTTGAGCCTTTCTTTCCGTTATTCTTTCTCTGGCGTCCGTTATCTTCTTCCGTGTCTTTGCTGCTTACGGTGCCAAGGCCTTTGTTCTTTGCCTGGCGTTCATATTTGTCTTTTACGCGCCTGATCTGTTCTATAGTTACGCCTTTCTGCATCAGTTTTGTTACAATCTGTGCCTGCGATGTGCCTTCGGCGTTTTCTTTCATTACAAATTTCAGTATCTGTTCGTCTGTCATTGACGATTGTGCTGTTGCATAACAAGGCAACAGCAGTGCGAATAAGAAAAGAATGATATATTTTTTCATATTAAATTAATTTCCACTTAAAATTTCTTGCCACTAATTATACTTGCGGCTGTACGCATTATTATGCTGAAGTCGAGCGCCAGCGAGCGGTTCTCGAGATAATGAATATCCATCTGCAGACGTTTCAGCATCTTTTCCATGCTGTCAGTATAGCCATTATATAATGTAGCCTCGGATGTCAGTCCGGGCCTCATTTCATATATTAGCACATACGAATTGTCTATTTCCATTATCTGGTCGATATAGTACTTGCGTTCAGGGCGTGGTCCTACGAGCGACATGTCGCCGATAAGCACGTTCCAGAGCTGCGGCAGCTCGTCAAGATGATGCTCTCTTAAAAACCTTTCGGTTTTGGTCGAGTTGCTGTCATCACATTTAGCCACCAGCTGTGGTTTGTCCTCAGCCTTGCTGAGAGTTCTGAATTTATATATGGTAAACGGCTTGCCTCTGTATCCTATGCGTTCTTGCGAGAATATTGCAGGTCCGTTCTTTTGTCTTTTGAGCATTATATATATAATGAGGAACAATGGTGATAATATAATCAGTCCTAAAAAGGCTGATATAAAGTCGAAAGCCCTTTTTATTGCCCTTTGTGTAGCATTCATAGCATCATGGCTGCAGCTTATGCAGTCCGCCTCTTTCGTATAGACGTTGTTCACCTTCTAAAAAAATATTGTTTCTCTATAATAACCCCAAATATTCAAATTTGTTGCAAAGGTAACACAAATAATTTGAAAAAAATGTTAGTTGCTCTCTGATTATTGAAAAAATAGCCATAAATTTGCGTATTCTTACAGAAAGAGTTATCTTTGCACGGATAAAACGTAGCTCAGGCACGTTTGGCAGATTGGGGTTGACCGGATTTGACAGCGGGTTGGAATGGTACGTAAGCACGCGGAGCGTCGTCTGTTGGCTCCTAAATCTCAGCGGTCAAAAATTTATCTGGCGAAAACAAATACGCTCTCGCTGCCTAATCGAAGCATAGTAGATTATCGGCTTAATCCAGTCACAAGGTGACAGGACGAGACACTGCTCGAAAGCTGTTGTTCCGAAGCGTTTCGGTAAAGCGGTGCGGTTAAATCGGAAATAGTCTTGTGCGGCCCCGCACTCAAGATGAAGTTTTAGGGGATAAGGTTGCAGTTGGTGGTCCGGGTCTTGCTGCAGCTCGAAAACCGAAGGCCGGAATAAGCGTGTAGAAAGCGTATGGTTTCCCTGTTTGGACGAGGGTTCGAATCCCTCCAGCTCCACACAAAAGGCGGTGTAAGCTTATTACGCCGCCTTTTTGTTTACTTTACGGCATATCTGTAATCTTTCCTGAACTTGCAGATTTAGTATGAAAATCTCTGTTTTATCCTGATTTCATGTGTTTTATGGTGATGAATCATGTGCATGAAACAAATATTAATGTATTGGTGACGAATAGTGGGGCGCTAATTGATTATAGTTTTTACCTTTGTACTCGGTACAGGTCTTTTACGGCATAAGCCATAAGCGGATGGCGCATATCTATGGCGAAGACCTCTGCATGGACATGAAAAACTTTAATATTCTGATATATAGAGATATGAAAAAAACTAAAATTAGCTGCATTCTTGCGTCTGCATTGCTTGCCTTTTCGGCACAGACAGCCGGCGCTCAAACTGCAAGTGCCGCAAAGGCGCCTGCCACTGTTGCCCATACGGCATTGTTCGATTATTTCAGTTATAGTGGAGATGACGACATCTATAAGAAAGTGAAGCTCGAAGGCGAGGGCGGATTCTACAATCCGATACTTCCCGGATGGTATTCTGATCCGAGCATCTGCCGTGTCGGCGATGACTACTTTATGGTAACTTCAAGCTTCTCTTATTATCCCGGAGTGCCGTTGTTCCACAGCAAGGACCTAGTAAACTGGAAGCAGATCAGCTATATCCTCGACCGTCCGTCGCAGTTGCCTCTTGCCGGTCAGAAGGTTTCAGCAGGTATCTTTGCTCCTGCAATATCGTATAATCCTCACAACAAGACCTTTTATATGATAACCACAAACGTGGGGTGGGGCAACTTCTTCGTTAAGACAAAAGATCCGTTCGGCTCATGGTCGGAGCCAATCCGTCTGCCTGACGTAAAAGGCATAGACCCCTCATTCTTCTTTGACGACGACGGTAAGGCCTATATCGTAAACAATGACGAACCCGAAGGCAAGGCTGAATACGACGGCCACAGGGCTATCCGCGTGCGCGAATTTGACGTAAATACCGACAAGACTGTTGGTCCTGAGAAGATTCTCGTGAACAAGGGCGTGCATCCGGAGGACAAGCCGATATGGATTGAGGGTCCTCATATGTATAAGATTAACGGCAAATATTTCCTGATGTCGGCCGAAGGCGGCACCAGCGACATGCACTCAGAAGTGATTTTCAGAAGCGACAGCCCGTTTGGACCTTTCGTTCCTGCCAAGAAGAATCCTATACTTACTCAGCGCGACCTTGATCCTAACCGCATAGACCCTGTTACATGTGCAGGTCATGCCGACCTCGTGCAGACTCCTTCCGGCGACTGGTGGGCAGTGTTCCTTGCATGCCGTCCTTGTGAGGGCAAGTTTGAGAATCTTGGACGTGAGACATTCCTCCTGCCTGTAAGCTGGACTGACGAAGGTTTCCCGCTCATACTTGAACAGGGAAAAACCGTGCCTATGACAGGCAATGTAAAGGGAGCTGTACGCGGAAAGAACGTAACCTTCGGTAATTTTGCATACAACGATGATTTCTCTGAAAAGACACTGTCGCTCGACTGGTTCTCGCTTCGCGGTCCTGTTGACTCTATCTGCAGCACAAATGCCGTTCCCGGTTATCTGTCAATGAAATGCGTTGAGACCACAACTGCCGAGAAAGCTGTTCCGGCATACGTAGGCCGCCGCATACAGCATCATAAGTTTGAGTGCTCTTCACGTCTGGTTTTCGAGCCTCAGACTGTAAACGAGCGCGCAGGCATGCTGCTCTTCAAGGACGAGACACATCAGTATCTGCTTTGCGTGGCCAAGACGTCAGCCGGCAAGGCCGTTGAACTTAGAAAGACAGCTGACGGAGGCAAAGACGAAATATTGGCAAGTTCGGCTCTCGCAAAGGCCGACAAGGACATACGCCTGAAGATTGTTTCACGCGGTCTGACGTTCGACTTCTACTATGCAGTGGGCAAAGGCGAATGGAAACTGCTGAAGAACAACGTAGACGCCGGCTTCCTGTCGACACGCAACGCCGGCGGATTTACAGGCACCACCATCGGCCTGTATGCCACACGCGGATAATACATAATGGTAAAGGCAGTGCAGTCCGGATGCATTCTGGCATGGTTGAAACAGCCGGGGCACTGCCTGCCTTATATAAATAACGGTCTGGCCTACAGACTGAAACAACACATTGACAGCCTTACAGACTGTTTCTGAAGGATGCATGTTGAAGATGAATGCGTCAAGTCTAAAATCGGTCATTGTCTTACTTCTATCTGCAGATTGAGGCTTCCGGCAGTCTTATTGCTTTCTGTTGGCGTCTTGCCGTATGCCTTTTCTTGACATTGCCTGCAGTGCTTGCGGAGAATCAAACGGCAGCCAGCTAAATGTCAAAACGACAATAAGGTCGGATTAAAATAACCGATTTGGCTTAAAATATGCGAAACATTAACCAAAATAGAAACATTCTGTGAAAATTGTCAGCATAAATAACGTTACAAATCAAATCTGTTTACGTTCTTTCTTTAAAAGAAACATAACAATGGACAGATACGCAAAATCTTTATTATCATTAATTTTAATGTTGCCGGTGTTCGCCAACGGGGCTGATGCCGGCAACACTATTGTAGTGCCAGAGAAAGAGAACGTAGGAGCAGCTGCAATGCCTGCCGGCATAGCTCCTGTAGACGAAGCGCCCTTCAAGCTGAAGAAGATAAGGCGCCCCGAATTTCCCGACCGCCGCGAAACCGTGGGCAAGGCAGACATTTCGGCATCGGGCAAGATAACTCCTGCAATCAATGAAAAGATAGAAAACCTCTCTAAGCGTGGCGGAGGCACCGTGGTTGTGCCTGCCGGCAAGTGGTATTCAGGCAGAATAGAACTGAAGAGCAACGTGGAGCTTCGCCTGGATGAAGGTGCCGTGATAGAGTTCTCGGGCGAGGTGGACGACTATCAGCCTGCCGTGTTCACGCGTCATGAGGGCGTCGAGGTTATGGGTGCCGGTGCGTTTATATATGCCAACGGTGCAAAGAACATAGCCCTTACGGGCAAAGGCGTGATTATGGGGCCGCCGATGGACGTGCCCATGCGCAAGTTTCCTAACGGCAAAAGCGTAGTTGAGAACGACATCGACTACCGTATGCCCGTCAAAGAGCGTCTGTGCGACGGCAAGGAAGGCCGCACGTTCTACCGTCCCAAGTCGTTTTCGCCCATCAACTGCAAGAACGTGCTCGTTGAGGGTGTAACCTTCGAGCGCAGCCTTCTGTGGAACGTTAATCCCGTTTATTGTGAGAACGTGATAATAAGAGGCATAACCGTAAACTCTACAGACGTGCCGAGCGGCGACGGCATAGACATCTCTTCATGCAAGAACGTGCTTATAGAATACTCTACGCTCAACTGCGGCGACGACTGCTTCACGCTGAAGGCCGGACGATGCGAAGACGGACTGCGCGTCAACCGTCCTACGGAGAACGTGCTCATACGCTACTGTCTCGCCAAGGACGGTCACGGAGGCATCACCTGCGGCAGCGAGACGGCAGGAGGCATACGCCGTGTGTATCTTCACGACTGCGTGTTCTACGGCACACGCACGGGCTTCCGCTTCAAGACAAGGCGCAACCGCGGCGGCACCGTTGAAGACATCACCTATGAGAACATAAGACTGGTGAACGTGCGCGAGGCTTTCACGTGGGATTTGCTCGGTTCAAAGATGTATATGGGTGAACTTGCGCGCCGCTATCCGCCGCTAGACATCACTCCGCTTACGCCTACGGTTAAGGACATAACCATACGCAACTTCATAGTTGAGTCGGCCGACAGGCTAATGACCGTCAACGGCATACCAGAGATTCCGTGTTCTGGCGTACTCCTTGAGAACGGCAATGTCAGGACCAACAGGATAATAAAGACGCTCAACGATGCCGACGGACTGACGCTGCGCAACATGGAGATACAGGCCACTGACAACACGATGGTGATAGACGACAGCCGTAACGTGCTCTTCGACAATGTTACGTTCTATGTGCCCGACGGCGCGCTCAACATGGACATAAAGGGCAGCAAGGCTTCGGGCATAGTTATCCGCAGCAATGGTGCAGACGTGGTCTGCAAGCCGGGAATGAACAAACTTTAGTGTTTTGTTTTTATATCTTTTAATTCTGTTTAAACATAGTGACTGAAACGCTCATGCAGGTTTGGCTCCTGTGTGAGCGTTACTTTTTTATCCTAAATCTGCCAATTATAATCCGCAGGATTTTTGTTTTTATATTGAGCATGCTTCTGTCTGAGTTTCCGTGTGTATTGACGGTATGCCATTCTTTGGCAAGTGTTGGTTTATGATTGGGACATTTGAATATTGATAAGTGTAAGCATATTGAGGCTTATGCAGTTCATAATGATATTTTGCCTTTGTATGGATTTTCAGACAAAATAGAAAATATGTGTCCGATAATATGCCGCTTTTGTGCATCCGGCTGCATCCCGGTCTGCAAAATGCCGCCTTTCGTGTTGCCGTTTGTGGCCTTTTGCATCCTAAAAAGCCACCTTTTGCCATGCGTTATACCTTATATCATGAGTGAATTTTGAGGCAAAATGCCGCTGTTTTAGTGTCAGAAAAATGCACACTGATGCTCTTTGCCGTGCCAACATGTTGCTGTATAGCAGTTTACGCTTGCACACAAAAACAGCGGAAATTTACGCCCTGCGGAAAGAAATTTTAGAATAGCAAGATTCTGGAGCGTTGACAGAAATCACAATGTAAGCACCGTGTCCGCCATGCCGGCAATATGTCAGCATGCACAGACCATTGTCGCACACCATTTTATAATGTCTTTTCATGGGTGCGCTGATGCTCTCCGTGTGTAGAGACATCACGGTTGCGTATGTCGTTTTCTGCTGATGTTATGATTTTCCTTTGCTTCCTTGATGCGGTCGCGTATGTGGCTGAATTGTTTTAGTATACTGATTTTTATTAGATTTCAGGCTCTCCTGTTGCGCTTTGTCCTGAATCTTAACTTTGTTGTCCTGCTCCTTGGGCCGCCGTCCGCGCAGCGTCATTCTCTTGTCTGTGTCCTATTTGTTTATCTTGCTTTCGTCCATATACTTCTCCAGATAGTCGAGCCCTTTGTTTGTGCAGCACCCGCGCATGTAGACCGTTATGAAGGTGTGGAATATCTCCTTCAGCGAATACTTGCGGTACATCTTTGTCTGCATTACATAGTTCATGGCGGCGTCGCTCATCTTGTGCACGATGTCATAGTTGATGTCGCCCCTGAAGAATCCGTGCTCTATGCCTTTCTTCATGAAGAGGTACGAGTTGGCGCGCTGCCTCTCGTTATACTCTTGCAGAAAAGCTACAATCTTAGAGTATTTCTGCGTTTCAAGAAAGAAGCGCGGATTGATGGTTCCCAGGTCTCTCAGCTTGGCTTTAAGGAAGAAGGCTATGACGTCCATCTCGTTGTCCGTCTTTTCGGCATACTCCTGCAGCTGCTTGGTCATCTTCTCAGAGTCGTGCTTTACACACTCGTAAAGCAGGTCTTCCTTGTTGCTGTAAATCTCATACAGGGTGCGTTTGGATATTCCCATTTCCGTGGCAATATCGTCCATCTTCACAGCCCTAATTCCCTTCTGTTTGAAGAGCTGCATCGACGTTTCGAGTATCCTTGTTTTCAGATTTTCACGATAAACTGTTATGTTGCCTGTTTTGCGCATAAACACTATTCTTATTTTATTTGCAAAGTTAATAATTTTTCTAAAAAAACTATTTGCTTTCCTTTATTTTTATTACATTTGCATGACTTTTCATGATAAAGTGAAATGGTTATAAGGTAAAAGACAATACAAAATAAGATAACAGAAAACGCCTATGGTAAACATAACAAAAGAGGCCGCTCTTGCATATCACAAGAACGGGAAACCCGGAAAAATAGAAGTTAAACCGACAAAGCCCTACAGTACGCAAACCGACCTTAGTCTGGCCTACTCGCCGGGCGTTGCGTTTCCGTGCCTTGAGATACAGAAAACTCCCGATGACGCATATAAATACACAGCCAAGGGCAATCTTGTTGCCGTGATAAGCAACGGCACCGCCGTGCTCGGTCTGGGCGACATCGGAGCCATGAGCGGCAAGCCCGTCATGGAGGGCAAGGGACTCTTGTTTAAGATTTATGGCGGCATCGACGTGTTCGACATTGAGGTTGACGAGAAAGACCCCGAAAAGTTCTGCGAGGCTGTAGAGAAGATAGCCCCCACGTTCGGCGGCATCAACCTTGAAGACATAAAGGCTCCTGAATGTTTCTACATCGAAGAGCGACTGAAGCGCACGCTCGACATCCCCGTGATGCACGACGACCAGCACGGCACGGCCATCATATCTGCCGCCGGACTGAAGAACGCTCTCGAGGTGAACGGCAAGGACATATCAAAGGTTAAGATTGTTGTCAACGGAGCAGGTGCGGCAGCCATATCATGTACAAAGCTGTATATGGCTCTCGGCGCAAAGCGCGAGAACATCGTGATGCTCGACTCTAAGGGCGTTATCACCAGCGACCGCGAGAACCTTACGGAGCAGAAGAAACTCTTTGCTACCGACCGCCGCGACGTGCATACACTCGAGGAGGCTGTCAAGGGAGCCGATGTGTTTGTCGGTCTTTCCAAGGGCAACGTGCTCACTCAGGACATGGTAAGGTCGATGGCCGACCAGCCCATTGTGTTTGCCCTGGCTAACCCCGTGCCCGAGATCTCTTATGAGGAAGCCATGGCCAGCCGTCCCGACGTGCTCATGTCTACCGGCCGTTCTGACTATCCTAACCAGATTAACAACGTTATCGGCTTCCCGTATATCTTCAGAGGCGCTCTCGACGTTCATGCCTCTGCCATAAACGAGGAGATGAAGCTTGCCGCCGTCAACGCCATTGCCAACCTGGCAAAGCAGCCTGTGCCCGATGTCGTTAACGACGCATATCAGGTAAACAACCTTACTTTCGGTCCGTCTTACTTCATTCCGAAACCTGTCGACCCGCGCCTTATCACCGAAGTGTCGGCAGCCGTTGCCAAGGCAGCCATAGAGAGTGGGGTGGCACGCACCACGATAACCGACTGGGACGAATACAAGAACCATCTGCGCGAGATGCTCGGACAGGAAACCAAGCTCACGCAGAAGCTATATGATACAGCACGCAAGCACCCGCAGCGCGTTGTCTTTGCCGAAGGCATACACCCTACGATGCTCAAGGCTGCCGTACAGGCAAGGAACGAGGGCATCTGCCAGCCTATCCTGCTGGGCAACGACGAGCGTATAATGAAGCTTGCCAAGGAACTCGACCTTAATCTCGACGGTATAGAGATAGTAAATCTGCGCCACGACAACCAGAACGACCGCCGTGAGCGCTATGCACGCATACTTGCCGAGAAGCGCAAACGCCAGGGCTACACCTTCCAGGAAGCCAACGACAAGATGTTTGAGCGCAACTATTTCGGTATGATGATGGTTGAGACCGGCGAGGCCGACGCCTTCATCACGGGTCTTTACACCAAGTATTCAAACACCATCAAGGTGGCAAAGGAGGTTATCGGCATACAGCCCGGATACAACCATTTCGGCACGATGCATATCATCAACTCCAAGAAGGGTGTGTTCTACATGGCCGACACGCTTATCAACCGCCATCCCGACAAGGACGTGCTCGTAGACATTGCACGTCTGAGCGCAATGACAGTAAGATTCTTCAACGAAGAGCCGAGGATAGCCATGATAAGCTATTCAAACTTCGGTTCCGACGAGATTGGCAGTCCGGCTCAGGTTCATGCTGCCGTTGAGGCTATGCAGACACGTTATCCTGACCTGGCCATCGACGGCGAGATGCAGGTAAACTTTGCTCTCGACAACAAGCTGCGCGACGCCAAGTATCCGTTCTCGCGCCTTAAGGGCAAGGATGTCAACACGCTTGTGTTCCCTAACCTAAGCAGTGCCAACAACGCATACAAGCTGTTGCGTGCAATGAATTCTGACGCTGAGATTATCGGTCCTATCCAGATGGGTCTTAACAAGCCTATACACTTCACCGACTTCGAGTGCAGCGTACGCGATGTTGTCAACATCACTGCCGTGGCCGTTATCGACGCTTACGTGCAGAAGATAAAGGAGAACAGACAATAACGGCGCAGCTGCCTGCGATATAACATTATGTATGACGGCTCCAATGATGTAACGATATGTCATCGGAGCCGTCGTCCGTTTTACCCCAAATCCTGATTGCTGATAGGGGCTTATGCCTCATGTAAGGGCAACGCCATGCCTGGCGGCTTTAACTGAATGGGGTGTGTATAATATAAAAAGTGTGAAAAACTTTATCTTTCATGTCACTGACGGCCTTGTCATACGTCTATGACAATAGAAACAAATGACATAATTAACAACAAAACGACACTATTATGAAAAAGCTGTTTATTCTGGCGCTGGCAGCAATGTTCTGCATGGCCGGCTTTGCCAAAAGCACACAAGAGGTAATCAACGAAATCACAAAGTCTACAGGTGCTCAGACCATAACGCTCAGCAAGGACCTTATTGCAGCGCAGGCTGCCGCCATGCCTGAAAATGTCAAGGCTCTCCTGTCTAATCTTGACGGCGGCACTCTCGTCCTGCTGTCTGAGGGCACCGACGAGCAGATAAAGACATTCAACGACAGGGTGGGAGAGATAGACTCTGAAGCTTATGAAGCCATGGCTTCGTTCGTTGACGAGTCAGACACAATAAAGGTATTCGGTAAGTGTGAGGGCGACTATGTTACCGAACTTTTCATCGCTTTTTCGGATGATGAGGATTGTGCCCTTATCGACGTTACCGGCAAGATAAGCAAGGAAGACGCCATGAAGCTCCTGAACAAAGACATGTTGCAGCAGATCCTTTAACCGTAAACAGGTCATTGCTCCGCATATTCTTCAGCAAGTAGACGGCTGAAAGCATGAATGCACAAAACAAATAATGCTGTGTGCGGGCTAATATGGGTTTAAGTTAAAGAAAGATTTATATAAAAACGGACAAATGCCGGCTGTTAGGCCTGTGCATTTGTCCGTTTCCTTTTTATTGTCAAGGCATCATAGCCTTTTGTATGTGCGGCGTCGCTGCCGCATCCTCATTCTTCTTACAGTCTTATAATCTGTTTCACGCCCTTCACGTTGCGCAGCTTCTTTATCAGCTGTTCCAGTTTCGATGTGTCCTCCACGTTTACCACGAGGTTACCGCGGAACAGTCCGTCGTTGCTGTCAATGTTTATGCTGCGCATCATGATGTTCTCCTCTTTCGATATAATGCTCGTTATGTTGTTCACGATGCCTATGTCGTCGTTTCCTATAATCTTCAGCGTGATAGAGTATTGCGATTTGCCCTTTCCGCTCCACATCGCCTTCACCACTCTGTAGCCGAATCGCTTTCTCAGTTCGGGTGCATTGGGGCAGTCGGTGCGGTGAATCTTTATTCCGCCGTTCACGGTTACAAATCCGAACACGTCGTCGCCGTATATCGGGTGGCAGCATTTCGACAGCGTATAGTCCACGCCTTTAAGGTTCTGGTCAATCACCAGCACGTCGTCGTTCGAGTAGGCAATCTCCTCGTTGGGGTTCTCAAAGCTAAACTCTTTCGCACTTCTTGCCGGAGCTGTTGGTGCGGTGTTGTTGTCGAACATCAGCACCTGCTGATACGTTTCTATTGTCTGGTTCACGTCGAGGCTTCCGTCAGCCATGTCTTTGTAGAAGTCATTTGCCTCCTTATATCCCAGTTTCTTTATCAGGTGCGACACGGCACTCTCGTCAAAGTCGATCTTTCGGTTTTTCAGTCTGCGTTCAAACATCTCCTTTGCATACGCTCCGTCTTTCACCATAAGGTCTTTTATGGCCATTCTTATCTTCGACTTTGCGCGGCTTGTCTTCACGATGTTCACCCAGTCCTGTTTCGGCTTTTGCGTGCTCGACGTCATAATCTCCACCTGGTCGCCGTTTTTCAGTATGTATCTGAAAGTAACCGCCTTGTTGTTTATCCTTGCTCCCGTGCAGTGGTTGCCTATGTTAGAGTGTATGCGGTAGGCAAAGTCGAGCACGGTGGCTCCTTTCGGAAACTTCATAAGGTCGCCTTTGGGCGTAAACACAAACACCTCGTCCTCATAAAGATCCATCTTAAACTGGTCTATCACCTGCAGGTCGTCCTTGTTCTCCAGCGCCGTTCTGATGCTGTTGAGCCATTCGTCAAGTCCGCTTCCGCCCTTCACGCCCTTGTATCTCCAGTGGGCAGCCAGTCCTCTTTCTGCCACCTCGTCCATGCGCTCTGTGCGTATCTGCACCTCCACCCATTTGTTTTCAGGTCCGAGCACGGTTATGTGCAGACTCTCGTATCCGTTCGATTTAGGCACGCTCAGCCAGTCGCGCATACGTTTCGGGTTAGGCTGATACATGTTTGTTATTATGGCGAACACCTGCCAGCACTGCATCTTCTCCAGTTCAGCCGGCGAGTCGAGTATTATTCTTATTGCAAACAGGTCATATATGCCTTCAAAGCCGCATTGCTGCTTCTTCATCTTCTGCCAGATGCTGTGAATGCTCTTTGTGCGTCCCTTCATGTGAAACTTCAGTCCGGCCTCTTTCAGCTTCTTGTCTATAGGCGTTATGAACTTTTCTATATAAGCGTCGCGGCTTTTCTTTGTCTCGTTGAGTTTCGCCTTTATCATGTAGTAGGCGTCGTGCTCAAGATATTTCAGGCTCAGGTCTTCCAGCTCGCTTTTCAGCTTATACAGTCCCAGTTTGTGTGCCAGCGGGGCATACAGATAGCTTGCTTCCTCGCTCACCTTCATCTTTGCCTCAGTGTTTGTGGTGTCCCTTATTTGCCTCATCAGGTTCACCCTGTCGGCAATCATTATCAGTATCACCCTCATGTCCTCGGCAAACGACAGCAGCAGGTTTCTGAAGTTTTCGCTCTCTATCACCGGATTCTTCTTATACAGTTCCTGTATGCTTCTGAGTCCGTGAATTATGGTAGATACGTTTTTTCCGAAGTTCTTTTCTATTTCCTCAAGCGAGTTGTCGTTTTCAGCCACGCTTGTATATAGAAGTATGGCCATCACGCCGTCGCGCTTCAGTCCAATTTCGCTCACGGCAATCTGTGCGGTCTGCAGACTCAGCAGTATGGGGTTCATTCCAAACACATCGCGCTGTATAAGGTCGTTTTCGAGAGCGGTCTTCAGATGCCTGAAGACGTTTTTCTCGTCTTCTCTTTTCAGCATGCCGTGTGCGTTCTCGCGCAGTCCGCGTATTATGTTTACAATGTCGTTTCTCTCTTTTTTGGTAAAGAACAGTTTTTCAGCCATATCCTTCTTGTATGTTAAGGGCATTGCCGCCTGTTGGCGTCTGCCGTTGATGAATCTATCTTAAAATGTCCGGCTTTGGCTTGTCTTCCATGTTTCAGCATGCGTGCCGGCGTGTATGCTTACAGGTTAATAATGCCTTTGCACGGCAACTTTTCATGGTCTGCCGGAGTACATTGTTATGCAAACTTACACATTTTTCCTGATATTTTCGGATGTTCTTTCAAATAAATTAAATAATAAGGCATTTCTGACAATAAGTAATAACTTTTTAATATCTAAAGTTATGTTTTTTAAGAAAAAAACTATATATTTGTAACTGATTTACTGAAACCTTATAAAATTATAATACTTATGTTATCACCAGAAGACTTAAAGCAGATTGCCGAAAAAGGCATAACCGAAGAACAAGTAGCAACCCAACTCGAAGAGTTTAAAAAAGGCTTTCCTTTCCTGAAGCTCGAGGCAGCAGCAGGCATAGGCCGTGGCGTCATTGCTCCTGCCGACAGTGAGCGTGCCGACTATATCGCAAAGTGGGAAGCCTATAAGGCAGAAGGCAAGAAGATCGTAAAGTTTGTTCCTGCCAGTGGAGCTGCCAGCCGTATGTTCAAGGATATGTTCGCTTTTCTCGGCGCTGACTATGACGAACCGCGTACTGACTTCGAAAAGAAATTCTTCGACAACATAGAGAAGTTTGCTTTCTATGATGAGCTTAACGCAGCTTGCGTAAAGAATGAGGGCAAGGACATTGCAGCCCTTGTTGCTGCCGGCAACTACAAGGCTGTTGTTGCCAATATGCTCGAGTCTAGGGGCCTTAACTACGGACAGCTGCCTAAGGGCCTGCTGCTCTTCCACAGATATGAAGACGGCGTGCGCACTCCTCTCGAGGAGCATCTTGTTGAGGGAGCATTATATGCGTCAAGCGCAGGCGAGGCTAATGTTCACTTCACCGTAAGCCATGAGCATAAGGCTCTGTTTGAGAAGAAGGTGGCTGAGAAGAAAGACAAATATGTTGCCAAGTTCGGCATCAACTACAATATCTCTTTCTCTGAGCAGAAGCCCAGCACCGACACTATTGCCGCCAATCCGGACAACACTCCGTTCCGCAATGCCGACGGCTCTCTGTTGTTCCGTCCCGGAGGTCATGGCGCTCTCATCCAGAATCTTAACGACATCGATGCCGACGTAATCTTTGTAAAGAACATCGACAATGTTGTACCCGACCGTCTTAAGAACGACACCGTAACCTACAAGCAGCTCATTGCCGGAATTCTTGTAACGTTGCAGGAAAAGGTGTTCAGCTATCTGCGCCTGCTCGACAGCGGTGAGTATAGCAATTCACAGATTGAAGAAATCATACGTTTCGTTCAGAACGATCTGTGCTGCCGCAAGCCAGACATCAAGAATCTTGAGGATGCCGACCTCGTTATCTATCTGCGCTCAAAGCTCAACCGTCCTATCCGTGTCTGCGGAGTTGTAAAGAACGTTGGCGAGCCGGGCGGAGGTCCGTTCCTTACCTACAATCAGGACGGCACCATCAGTCTGCAGATACTTGAGAGCAGCCAGATTGACAAGAGCAACACCGAATACATGAAGATGTTCACTGAGGGTACACACTTCAATCCCGTTGACCTCGTTTGTGCCGTTAAGAACTATAAGGGCGAGCCGTTCAATCTGCCAGACTATGTTGACAAGACAACAGGATTTATCAGCAGCAAGAGCAAGAACGGCAAGGAGCTGAAGGCTCTCGAGTTGCCGGGCTTGTGGAATGGTGCTATGAGCAACTGGAACACCGTGTTCGTAGAAGTTCCTCTGTCAACATTCAACCCCGTAAAGACCGTCAACGACCTTCTTCGCGAACAGCATCAATAAGATAAAAATAGAGAATTGGGATTTATTACATGCCCAATTCTCTATTTTTCTTTATTATATAATATATTTTTTGTTTTATAATTAGCTACACTGAACTGCGTTTCATAATTTATAAATAGCTAATGTTGAACTACGTTTCATAATTAGCTATGCTGAACTTCGCTTGCGCTTAGTGCCAATGTAAACAATAAGGCGGGCTGAAAATCACAATACATTTGGATTTTTCGTTTTTCACTTTTAACTTTTCACTTTCGTAAGACGCACTACGTTGCTATTGTTCCGGCTGATTTGTAATCTGCCGGAATTGAGTATAAGGATCTCATGATCCGCTTAAAATACCGCTGTATTACGAAAGTGAATAATGAAAAATTTAATGCTATGTTTGCATTAAAAGTATAAGATGATGCTAAATAGGAAGTAATCGGATTAAATAAATCCTGATATTCATTTCCGGCCGATTGCAAATCAGCCGGCACATTAGCTTTATTGGTTCTTATCGCACGCACTACGCTAAGTTATCGCTCACAAAGGTGAGCTAGTCGTTAGAGTCATATGTATTGTTGATTCTTTTCAATGTAATACAATTGACAATAATCGACGAAACGCACGCACTACGTTGGCTATTGTGCCGGCTGATTTGCAATCTGCCGGAATTAAATATAAGGATCTATGATCCGCTAAAAATACCGCTGCCTTATGAAGTGAGTAATGAAAAATTTAATGCTATGTTTGCATTAAAAGTATAAGATGATGCTAAATAGGAAGTAATCAGATTAAAAAATTAGCTGCGCTGACCTTCGGTTCTGATATTCATTTCCGGCAGATTAATTCTATTGATTGTCGGCTGCGCTCGGCATAACCAAATGAAATTTGCTTCTGCTCTCACTTGCACGACAATTGCAAATCAGCCGGCACATTAGTCTTGTTGCTACATAACCGGCGGCACGGGGCTAATGTTCTGTCGGATATGCTATCCGACAGCAAAAAATATAAGGATCTTTGATCCGAGACTCATACCTATTAATCAAAAAATAGGAAATAATCGGATTAAAAAATTAGCTGCGCTGACCTTCGGTTCTGATATTCATTTCCGACCGATTAATTCTATTGATTGTCGGCTGCGCTCGGCATAACCAAATGAGATTTGCTTCTGCTCTCACTTGCACGACAATTGCAAATCAGCCGGCACATTAGCCTTCTTGGTTCTTTTCGCACGCACTACGTTAGCATTTGGATTTTTCATTCTTCACTCTTCACTCTTCACTTCCGTCAGGCGTTTTTCACTTTTAATTTTTAGTTTTTAATTAGCTAACGCTGAACTTCGTTTGCGCTTTTGCGCCGGCTCTTCCTGATGCCATGTCTGATATATACAATATTCCGGTAGCTTTGTCCCTTGCATTAAATTCTATGTAGTAGATATCTTCAAGGTCGTAGCCGGATTTTGAAGAGTCCAAAGACATTGAGCCAGAGCCTTTGCCTACGGTTTTCAGTTCTTCTCTATAATATTTGTCGCCGTTTGCCGTTTTCACTTTACATGTAATGCCCAGTGTGTATGTGCCTTCCTTCTTTAAATTATAGTCAAGGTTGTAATACTTTGTCAGCGTAGGCGTAATGGTCAGTATATAATTCTTTCCCGGTGTCTCAACCGATGTCTCTTCATAATATATTATTTTGTTGCCCGTCTTGTGATACGGTCTTATGTAATATGTTGTGCCGCGTTTCAGCGTTGTTCCGCTGTTGCCGATAATCCGTGAAAAACCGTTCAGACATTCATCATTCTCATTCATCTTTATTATTGCGTTTTCAATAGTGGGTTCGGGTGATGTTCCAATGCAGAATCCTGTTTTGTCAGGCAGTCCTGTTGTGCTGTTTTTTGTCAGCCCCACGGCTATACATGGTCTTTCACCGTCCTGCACAAAGTTTACTTTTGTTTTCAGTGCCTTTGATGTTACCACGTTTTCAGAGCTGCCTTCGCCATCTCCGTCGTCGTTACCTTCACTGTTGCCTATGCAGATGTCAATCAGAGTCTTGTCTGGCAGTTCATCGCTGTCAATTTTGAAATACCACAGGTCATCTTTCTTTACCGTTGTCAGCAGACCGTTAACAAGCGTCTTATATTGCGTTGTAACCTTGGCATATCCCTGGTTTCCCGACACAAAGTTAAGTTCCATGTCATATTGGTGCCATGGGTCGCTCCATCCTTCAGGGTCTGGCGATGCCTGATAATACATCACCGTCATGCTTACCGTCGCCTTGCTCTGGCTCGTTTTTACGTATGCATATTTCGTTACGCCTATCATCTGCACAGCCGAATAGCTCAGCACGTTTGGCGTACCTTGCTTGTCTACATACAATGCCATGGCCCTGTATAGTTTTCCTTCATATTCATAATAGAACTTCAGTTCGTGTCCGTTCAGGTTTTCTAAAGCCATGTCCTCGTGTGTTCCGTCTGTAGTACCGTCTTCGTCGTTGTCACTTCCGCATCCTGTTGTGCATAATGCCACGCACACCATCATCATGTACGTAATAAGTTTTGATGTAAATTCTTTCATGGTGTTTTTCTTATATTCCACGTTTTATCGTGGGTTATCATTCTCTTTAATAATTCTTACAAAACATTTTTTGCAAAGATAATGTCTGTTTGTCCGTCAATGACGATTTTGTCGTTTAATTTATGTTAAATGTCTACATATAGGCATATTTTCCCGTTGACCATAAATCGTCAGTTTGTATACAGTCGCTTTTTATTTGCTTATGTCTTTGCTTTTTTCCTGAAAAGCTATATATTTGCATTGCTTAAAAAATAATTAACCTAAATCAAATGTTATGAACGCTTACAGCTATTCTTGCCGCACATTCATGTCCGTTTCGTCTCTCATGTCATCTTTGCGCCCTTCACGCATGCCCTTGCGCCTTGCCTTATTTTTTGTCTTGCTGTCATTTTCGTCTCAGCTCCGTTCCGCCTTGCCCGAGCGTACTGCAGCTAACGTCAGCAAGTATGCTGACATCTGCAAGCGCAACATCTATAAGGAGATGCGCGGAATGTATCGCGAGGCTGGCGGCTCACTTAAATATAAGTTTCTTGCTCCCGGCAGCAGTCAGTATCTCGATATGCTTTGGGACTGGGACTCATGGCTCAGCAACGTGGCTCTCAGGCAGATTCTTCTCGACAACGGCACGCCTAAAGACAGCATTCAGGCTCTCGACTATGAGCGCGGCTGTGTGCTCAATTCGTTGAGCTATTGCGGCATGGACGGCTGGATACCTATATGGATAGAGCGCAACGCACCTTCACGCGAAGAGATGCTCAAGAAGCGTAATCCCTGGAAGTCGAATATGCACAAGCCAACGCTGGCTCAGCATGCAGCCTTTATCGTCAGGACAATGAACGGAGATGCTGAGTGGCTGCGCGATGATTTCTATTATTTGCAGGCCTTTGTGTCTAAATATATGAACTTCCACCGCCATAAGGCAACAGGTCTTCTTTATTGGGAAACTGATGAGGCTATAGGCGTAGACAACGATCCCAGCACGTTTTATCGTCCCCACGAAAGTTCCGGCTCAATATTCCTCAACGCCCTTATGTATAAGGAACTGCAGGCCATGGTTTACATCGCCCGATGTCTCAGTTTGGGCGAGATAGCGGCTCTGTATGATAAAGAGGCAGCCGACTTGAAGTCGAAGATACAGGAGCACTGTTGGGACCCGCGCGACAAGTTTTATTACAGCGTCGACCTCAATCTGTTGCCTGTCGAGAAGCCGGCCATCAGCGGTCTTAATCCCGGCGACCTCTATCTGCATGTCGGTCAGCCGCGTAATTACGACTGCCTTATCCAACGTTTCAGTGTGTGGAGTGGCTTTATGTCCATGTGGGCAGGCATAGCTACGCCGTCTCAGGCAGCCGACATAGTCCGTCTTCATTATCGTGACACCACGTCGTTCAATGCCCCTGCCGGCATCCGTTCACTGTCTCCGTTAGAGAAGATGTATAATCTTCGTGCCAGCGGTAATCCTTCGTCATGGCAGGGACCAATATGGATTAATGTCAACTACCTCGTCTTCCGTGGTCTTCTTAACTATGGCTACACCGCTGAAGCTCGTGAGCTGGCTGAAAAGACCGTTATCCTGCTTGGCCGCGACTTCGAGCGCTTCGGTGCGTTACATGAGTATTACCTGCCTGAAAACGGAGAGCCGGTGCTCAATAAAGGCTTCCAGAATTGGAACTTCTTAGTCTTAAACATGATAGCCTGGCTAGAAGGCCGCCCCACCATTTCCGAGTTTTAATCGTATAGCATAATAAGTAAAGAGCAGGCGCAAAGCGCAATTAAAGAGTGAAAGCCCCACCAAACCTCCCCCGTGGGGAGGCTTTTGTTTCGCCAATTGTATTGTGCCGGCGGATTTGTGCTTTCGAGTCGGGAGTTAAAGTAGTTATAGTAGTTATCGCTCACTAAGGTGAGCTAGTAGTTAGAGTCATATGCATTGTTGATTCTTATCATAACTTCATAATCACTACGTTTGGTAATGTTCCGGCGGATCTGCGCTCCGCCGGAATTGAGTATAAGGATCTCCTGATCCGCTAAAGTACCGCTATATTATAAAAGTGAATAATGAAAAACGAAGTTCTACGTTAGTCAATTCAATGTTTTACTACAAGAAATAGGAAGTAATCGGATCATAGATCCTTATATTTAATTCCGGCAGATTGCAAATCAGCCGGCACATTAGCGAACGTAGTGCTTATAAGGTCAGGATAAGAATCTACAATGCATTTGACTCTAACTCTCACTTGCACGACAATTAATTTCATTGATTGTCGGCTGCGCTCGGCATAACCAAATATAATTTGCTTCTGCTCTCGCTTGCACGACAATTGCAGATCTGCTGGCATAATAGCCTTGTTGTTTTTTTTTCGCACGTACTACGTTGCCATTGTTCCGGCTGATTTGCAATCTGCCGGAATATAATATAAGGATCTTTGATCCGCTAAAAAATACCGCTGCCTTATGAATAGGAAGTAATCGGATTAAATAAATCCTTATACTCAATTCCGGCCGATTGCAAATCAGCCGGCACATTAGCCTTGTTGGTTCTTGTCGCAAGCACTATGTGAAATTATGATAAGAATCCACAAAGCATATGACTTTAACTCCTTTAACTACTCTAACTACTTTAACTACCGAGAAACAAAAGCCTCCCCACAGGGGAGGTTGGGTGGGGCTTTCACTTCCTCCTTGTAATCACCTTTCCCGGTATCACGGTCAGTTTCATGGTGCCGTTTTCTTCTATTGCCACTTTCATATATCTGGCCTTTTCCACCACCTTTCCGTCAACTTCCATTACGCCCCATTGTCTCGGACTGTCCTCAAAGGCACAGAGCTTGCCTATTGGTGGCATTATCATTCTGTATTTCGGCGGCACTACGACTCTGTCGCCCGACTTCAGTCCCCATTTCGTTCCGCTCTTAAATGGTTGTGCGTCGGTTATCCTTTCCAGTCTTTTCAGCCTTTGTTCCTGTTCCTCTTGTTCCTTTTTCAGTCTCTTTTCCGCAGCCCTTGCGCAGGCTTCCGTCTTCAGTCTCCTTAGCTGGGCTTCCATGTCGTCCTTTCCGTCTATCCGTTCAGGCGTCATGCCTTTGGCCATGTGATAGAAGCGTCCGTCATTGTCTGCCGCTATAATACTTCCGTCAGCCAGTCTGCCGCAACACCAGTATGCCCTTTCCTCGTCACCTTCAATCACGCATGCTGATGTCTCGTAGCCCGTGCTAAGCGTCAGCGCTGCCTTGCGGCACGTCTCCGGCACGTTGCTGTCAGGTATTTCCAGATAAAAGCCGCGCCATGCCAGTTCGCCGCGTCCTATGCCCTGAGCGTTCACATACACATCCTTAGTCCTGCTGTATAGCGTTCTGCCCATCTTCAGCATCTCCACGCCTCCGAATACCATCACCTCCGGCTTCTCCCTGTACAGTCTGTTTGTCCTTATGTCAATATAAAACGTCTTGCATCCGTTGTCTTTCACTTCAACGAAGTCGTTCTTCACAAACCTCATGCCGCTGTATCTGTCTATTCTCATCATCACATTACCGTCGCCGTCAACCACGCCAACGCGCATGTCGCCGAATCTCACGGCAGCCATGTTGTCCTTTATGTCAAACACCTTCGCATATTGCGCCTTCGCCGTTATCTTCCTGCCGCGTTTCAGGCCCCATGTTCCGCTCCGTTTGTCCTTGTATGCCGTCAGTGCCTTAGCCTCCGTCTCGTCTCCGTCTTTGGCTTTCTCTATATATGTCAGCAGCCTTTCGTGGTTCATCACCACTTCCATTTCGTCCTTTCCTATAGTCTCTTCGTCAGCTGTCCATGCCGTCGCAGCCAGTTGCCTGCCACGCCTTTCCGTCTCTGCCTTTCCCGTCATCCTGCCTTCAAACATAGCCTGCCAGTCGCGTTCCCTTGTCGGCAGTCCGAACACACGATACAGGCCCACGTTGTCTATCAGCATGCACGCATCCTTGCCCTTGCTCATTCTCAGTCCGCGGCCCACCTGCTGCAGATATTTAGCTAGCGACAGGGTGGGGCGTCCCATCTGCACAAACTCCACGTCAGGACAGTCGAAGCCCTCGCTGAACACGTCAACGTTCACCATCACCTTTATCCTTCCCGCCTTAAAGTCGTCCACCAAGGCTTTACGTGTCGCCCGCGGCGTCCTGCTGTCTATCGCCACCGCCTTCACGCCCCGTCTGCTGTAGTATTCCGCAATGTTTCTGGCGTGTTCAATGCTTATGGCGTACACTATGCCCTTTTTGCCGTCGGCATAGCGTTTCATGGCGTCATACAGCCTTTCGATGCTCGTCTGCCTATTCAGCTTCTCGTTCATCTCCTTTATCTGGTAGTCGCCGTCGGTGCCCCGTCTTTTCAGTTCGTTTATCAGTCTCTGTTCCTCGCTCTCACGTCTTATCGACACATAGTCGAACACCGACAGATATCCGCGTCTTACAAACTCCGCAATGCTCCATCCCGATATCAGCTTGTCAAACAGATCCGTAAATCCCTTGCCGTTCATTCTGCATGGCGTGGCCGTCATTCCCAGCTTCTTAGCCTCCGGGTATCTTCGCCATAGTTCGGCGTATGTGTCAGCCAGCGCATGGTGAGCTTCGTCTATCACTATCAGACTCGGCATCTCGTCCTTCACGTCCTCCCAGTGTCTCGCCAGCCATTGTATCGATAACACATGGATCTTACTGGCGTAAGACAATTGAGAATTGATAATTGATAATGGAAAATTATGATTTGCCTTGTGCTTATTTATAGGCGTTGAACAACGTTTGCCACAATCTAATTGTGAAACATCGTTCGGTTTAACCCAATTATAAATTATGAATTGTGAATTATGAATTATGAATTGTTCTACCGTTTCCTTTATCTGTTCCACCAGTTCCCGTCTGTGTGCAACAATCCACACGCTACGCGTCCGTCCTGTCGTTTCGTTTTTATCGTTTAGTTCTTCATTCACGAGTGCAGCCAATACTCTCGTCTTGCCGGTGCCCGTAGGCATCTGCACCATCACGCTCTTGCATCTTTGCCATTCGTCAATGATGCGAGCCATTATGTCCGTCTGATAGTCGCGTAAGTAAGCCACAGATTATGGAAGTGGTTGTTAGAAGTTGAAGGAGTTAAAGTAGTTACAGGAGTTAGAGTCAAATGCTTTGTAGATTATTATCATGACTTTACATAGTGCTTGCGACAAGGACCAGCAAGACTAATGTGCCGGCGGATCTGTGCTCCGCCGGAATTGAGTATAAGGATCTATGATCCGATTACTTCCTATTTGACATCACCTCATACTTTTAATGCAAACATAGCATTAAATTTGTCATTACTCACTTTTATAATACAGCGGTACTTTAAACGGATCAGGAGATCCTTATATTCAATTCCGGCGGAGCGCAGATCCGCCGGCACATTAAAATCTAATGCTAATGTAGTGCGTGCGACAATGACCAACAAGACTAATGTTCCGGCTGATTTGCACGAGTTGTTGAGCGCAGCGAAAAATCGGCCGGAATTGAGTATAAGAACCGAAGGTCAGCGCAGCTAATTTTTTAATCCGATTACTTCCTATTTGACATCACCTCATACTTTTAATGCAAACATAGCATTAAATTTGTCATTACTCACTTTATATAATACAGCGGTATTTTAATCGGATCAGGAGATCCTAATATTCAATTCCGGCGGAGCGCAGATCCGCCGGAACATTAAAATCTAATGCTAATGTAGTGCGTGCGACAAGAACCAACAAGGCTAATGTTCCGGCTGATTTGCAATCGGCCGGAATTGAGTATAAGGATCTATGATCCGATTACTTCCTATTTGACATCACCTCATACTTTTAATGCAAACTTAGCATTAGATTTTTCATTACTCACTTCATAAGGAAGCGGTATTTTTAGCGGATCATAGATCCTAATATTCAATTCCGGCGGAGCGCAGATCCGCCGGCACATTACCAAACGTAGTGATTATGAAG